>Ga0209700_100685_pt1 | contig 66700 bp, 28 predicted proteins | sample SiratroredBW_FD_187528 | JGI IMG/M metagenome (GOLD analysis project Ga0209700, IMG submission 187528) | Root nodule microbial communities of legume samples collected from California, USA - Siratro red BW (SPAdes) (version 2) | ecosystem: Host-associated > Plants > Roots > Nodule | place: USA... | reverse complement strand
TTTTTTTTTTTCTTTTCTCTTTTTCTTTTCCTCTTTTTACTCTCTCACATCTTCGATTTTAGTTTTAAATTCTTTCTTCCGTGTATCAGCTTATTTAAAAAAATATTTTTTTTTATTTAGATTTTAATCATTAATCATCTTTAAAAGACCGGTTGAAAAAAAGTGATATATAAATTTATGTATAATTTATACGATTTGTTAACATAAACTTTGAAATAGAATTAAAATTTGGCATACGTGGTTAATATATCAACTTTGTATGTTTATATTATGTTTATGTGTGTAAATGAATTATAAATTTTAATTATTTCATTTTACCTACACTTTTGTTAACATTTTATTTTCATTAGTTTATTTTTATTTTTTTCTTGCTGTATTGTAAAATACACTGTGTTGCGTATACAAATAGATGCTGATGCTAAAAATTTTAAAGAACCTAGACTTTTATTTTGATTTCGTTCGGTAAATAAATGTATTTTATATAAATAATATGTTTATATAATAAGTATTTTGAAATATCATTTATGTTACGTATACATTAACACTTTATTGTAACAATCTAAAAAATCTCTCATATAAATAGAAGTGAAATGACCACTTAATTATTATATTATTAAACTGAAAATGCATATTTATAGAAAAAGTAAGTAGTCAAGTCTCATTTTCACTCGGGCCATCATCTCTCTAAAATCCCTAACTCTTTTTTTTCTCTGACTTTTCTCTAAGCCTCCGCTTCCGCACCACATTAGTTTCTCAAGCGGAGCTCACCGTTGGACTCATGACAGAGAATATGGCAAGTTTACCCGATCAGAATCTCCGTTAGAGTAAGGGAAGCTGACTTGTATATTACTTAATTTCAATTTATTTGTGAGTTAGGGTTTCATTCAAAATGTTTGTGAAAATGCATCTGTGATGGTTTATTTACTGGCATGAAATTTAAGTTGAGTTTGTGATTGTTTATTCATTCTGGTATACATGATCAGTATGTGGAAATTGATGGAATGCAAGTTGAATTTCTAGTTAAGTTAGTCATTTGAGACATATGTAGTAGCTCTGTGGTAGTAAAAACTGCATAAATTGTCTGATAACTTATGTTTTCTGCATAATTCGCCCAGGCGAGAATATTTTCGAGTAGCAAGTATGCTCTTTGGACTGTTTTTGCACAGGCGGGAAGTTCCTCGCCCAGTCGAGAAAGTAGTTTCGTTCAAGTGAGGGTACAGTCGCCCAGGCGAGAAAGCCTTGGAGCAAGTGTATTCTCTGTAGTGTTTTCGCCTAGGCGAGAAATTTTTTTTACCCAAGCGAGGAGGTATTCTCACCCAGGCGAGAGTATTTTCGCTAAGGCGAAAAAATACCCTGTTCTTTGGACTACTTTCGCTCAAGCGATAAATTTTTTGTCCAGACGATGGGTATTTTCGCCCGGACGAACTTGGTCTCACTCACGCTAAAAAAAATAATTTTTTTTTTTGCTTTTTGTTTTCAATTATTGAACTCTTTTGGAATGCAATGTTTGTATTTAATAAAAAAAGATTAATTGATAATTTAAGTTTAATTATATTGATGATTTAGTGACTTCTTTAAATGTTGAGATTGAAGTGGAGGTTGAGATTTAAAAGTAAATGAATGAGTAGAGATCTATATTGTGATGTGATATTGTTAAAAGTGTTGATAAAGTTAGTCAAACCTAGGCATAGTGTTTTTAGGCGTGTCTAGGTTAAGTAGGAAGTTTATTGTTTAAGGATTTGATTAATAACAATTGATATCCCGACTTTACTAGTAATAGGAATTAAATAGATAATCATTACTAGAAACAAGTCGTACCATTTAGGCACGATTTTGCTTTGGCAGTAATGAAATTGTATAGGTCAAAAACTAGTTTTTTTTTTTTTTTTTAAGTTGAAAGTCATTATCGATACACCAAATGTTAAGATGACACTCAAATTGTGAACACTTATCTGTCGTCTGAGTGTTTGAGTGGGAGAGAGGTCAAACCAACTTTCTTTCTTAAAGATGATCACTTAAGCGACGAAAAATTGATTATCTAAGTGAGAGAGACTCAAATCTATTCTCTCTCTTATAAAATCACTCAAGTAAAAAAAAAATCTTTTATGAATGTTGTTCAAACAAGAAGGGATCAATTAAGCAATCTGTCTCTAGTAGTGAAGTGTGAAGGTGTTGAGATGTTTTGTAAATATATATGAGGTTGATGAGTTGATATATAATTTTATGGGATTCATAATATTTATATAGATAAATATTTGGTTATCTGGTAGTATATTTAGATTAAATGAGACTTTATACCTACTATCATGTACAGTTTGTCATCTCAAAAGATAAAATGAAATTAGGAAGAAAAAACTAATTATATATTAGATAAAATTTCAGAGAGTCATGGTAGAACTTTTAAAATAAAATAGGTAATGAATTTTTTTTCTTAAATTAGTTGAAGTCGTAAATGATACCAACCTCTGTGACTTCGATATTTGTTTAGTTTCAGACCCCGTCGACACTGTTGGCATCTATGGAACTCAGAAGCGTTTGTGCTCATCCGCCATTGCCACGCAAGAAAAGCATGAAGCTTTCTAATACAGATGTTGACGTGGCTGCTACTGATGCTGCTGATGTGGCCGACGTTTCTGATATGGCTGGTGGTGGGTTACGCCGAGGAAAACGCAAGAAAATGTCAAGCTCCAAATTAGTGGGTTTTGTTCGTGGCTGAGAAGTGGGAAGAAGCATTATCTTAGCATTATCTTTAGATAGTTGTTTGTTATTCTGTTTGGGTTGGTTATTCTCCCCATGTTGCATTTCAATTAACTTAGTATAAGTAGCATATCTTGTATTCAGTACGAAATTATTAATCAGAAATTTCATTTTGTTGAACATTCCTGAGTTTGCAACGACTCGAACTGTTGCATATTGATACTAAACAGTATCACTTTCGCCGTTAAAAAAAGAAAAAAAAAATAGAAAAAAAAATAGAAAAGCATGAAGCAGCCATTGCAACTAATGCTGTGTGAAACAGTTAATCTTAAAACTTTGATCGTAACTCAAATGGGTAGAAGGGTTAGTGAGAATTATTATATATACGTCCGACGGAATAGCTCCTAATCAAATGGAATGGAAGGGTTAGTATTTGGACGAGAGAAAGGAACCATAATTACTCAAAGTTCGATCCAATCAATCCAGAAGACAAATATATAAATAAATATATATATAAATACATGTATATATATTTTAAAATATTAAAAAATCGCAAACGACCATGCTCGTCGTATTCTTCGCACACAGACATCGATATGTTTGATGCATTGTTTTGTCTTATATCCTCCGCCAGAGGTTAAAAAACGTTATAACAAATTTACAATAATAGGATAACTACGTGGTTCAAGTTATATTTTTTAACCTCTTTCTATTTGTAATAATTTGAATGGAAAAGTCACATTGATACAGTTTTAAAATTAGTTGATTATTGATTATATAACGTTTCTAAATAATGAAAGGTTAAATTTGTACTCTGCAACAATATATATATATAATGACATTTCCCTATATAAATTTCATATTTTTATTTTATCTTTAATTATATTTTAAAATTATAAATATTTAATATCTATAACTATATGTAAAAAGAGATTATTCTTTTTTATATACATATTTTTTATTTTTATTTTATTCTTAAGTATATTTTAAAATTAAAAATATCTATAAAAAGTATAAAGGATATACATATTTAATATTCATATATTACTCTTAATTGTATTTAAAAAAAAATTATTATAACACTAAATTTAATTACCATATATTAACCAAATATTTTTTTATATAATCATTATTGCTAACGTTATTTTTTTCTTTAAATATATATAGAGGTACGAAGTGTCTCTTTGTTACTAGTAATAGATAACAAAATTTCTTTCATCTAAATGTATACATTTTATATTCTTATTTTATCATTAATTATATTTTAAAAATAAAAAAAGGTATCTAAATGTTAAAAGTAAGTATCCCGCACACCCTTCAGTACTCCAACACATTATAAATCACGCAGTAACACAATATAATATAAATTACCTACTTTTTTTTAATGTAATTATTATTATTATTAATATTATTTTCTTAAAAGTATAGAGATATATAATGTGTTTTTTTCCAATAACATTGAATAATTTTCGTTTTCCTATCTATATATTTTTATCCTATATTTTGTGTGTAGGTTAAAAGTAGAAAAACGGGAAAGATCGATAGTGAAAAGTTTTTCACCGATGTTAATGTTTTCATGTAACATAATATAAATTAAAATTATATATCTATTTTAGGATACTAAAGCTTATTTTGAATTATTAACATATAATCAAATACATTTTTGTTAATTCTTGTAACAACAATAAAAACACAACTTAGGTATATGACATGCAGATCAATATTAAAATATTAGATTTTAAAGTTTTAATTTGGATGAGTACACTGAAATTTATAATTTTGAAATTTTTGAGGACTAGTTTAATACTGCGGAACAAAAATTAGTTCAAAAAACAGTACATTGAGCGGTCCTATCCAATTTAAATAAAATTAATTGTGATGGAAAAAGATCTGTAGTCCATAAAAAAGTAACATATTTTTTCTCTTTCAATATAAACAGATATTTCTTAATTATTCATTTTAAATATACTAAATTATGATTTTCTAATTTTATTTTTGTTAGAGGAGTGATTTGATATTTTAGGGTGTAGTGACCCTAAAATGTTGGAGTCCATTTATATTTTATGATAACACCATCATTGCATTCCAATATAGGCCCAACACCACTAAGCCGCATTGCCTGCATCAACGGATACCCTACTTTTTCTTACCAATTCCACCCAGCTTAAAGATGCATCCCTGTTTTTAGAATAAATAAATAAACGATTTTTATTTTTTTTTCAGTCACCTTTTCTTTCTATGCTTTCATTGATGTGAAGAGGTGGAACAGGTAATATTAGGTAAGAAAAATTTACCAAATTTAAATTGTAAGTTGATATGAATTGCAAATTCTAAATTAATTAGATATGAATGCATTTATGCAAAATTTATTGTATTTTACTATAAGAAATTTAAATTTGATAACTATAATTATATTGATGAGATAGATATTTATATACTTGTAGATATTAAAATCTAAGGCGTGTATTTTGTGAAGTAGATACAATATATGTAGTTAGAAGTTTGCGTTGTTTTATATAAATAATTAATTAGTATGTAAAATAAAAATGTTCCTTAATGTTTGATTTCAATCAATTGAGATAGAGATATCATTGTAGAATAAAAGAAAAACTTTTATAAGTCCAACTTTCAATTAAACTATCTTTAGTTTCTAGTAAGTGATGATAATGTTAACAGGATATTCTGTAATGTTTTTCTGTTCTGATAAAATATTATTGTTTTAGTGTATATTTGGTATGTTAAGTAATATAGTTTATTGTTTAAGTTATACTCAATAGTTTGAGTAATCAAAAGAATAAATTTATTATTTATTCTATTTTTATGACAGCTGAACCTTTAAAAGTAAGAAATAATAAAAATCAGTTTTCATTTCTTTAAAAATATTAGAAGTGGACTTTAACTTAATATTACAAAACTACTTTATGAAGTGAGGTTTATATTTATTTATAAATTATTAAAAGACTTCATTTATAGTCCATGTAGAAATTCCCAACACCCTTTTCATTGTAAGATTCCTTAACTCAAGTATGAGACTTATATGTAAAGATGGTCTAATGATATTATATTAAAAGTGGACTTTAAGCCTAACTCAACCATACAAAATCATATTTTAAGGTTAGGTTTGTACCTATTTATAAACTATTAAAAAACCTCATCTTTAGTCGATGTACGATCTCTAATACACCTCTCTCACACCGAGAGGCCTAAACTCGAGTGAGAAACTTATATGTAAAGGTGGTATAATATCGAGTGATTCGATAAATCCAACAACCTTCTTAGAATAAGTTCTAAAATCACATCGACTAGAGATAAAACATTTTAATAATATATAAAGTGAGTACAAATCTCACACCTTATAAACCAGTTTGTAAGATTAAGTTAAACTTAAATTAAAAATATGATACCTAAAATGTTACTGTTACTTTAAATATTTGAGTGAGAGAGTTTATTTTTTATTCTCATAAGATATCCCTTAATATATTTAATTGTTTAAGTGTCAGTTTGTAGTTTGAGTGAAAAAAAAAAAAGAACCTCTAGGCTTCAAATGACACTTTTTATATTTTTAAAAGATTATGTTAATAAAATATTATCTCAAAATAAAATAATATGAATGGATGGTATATAATATAAAGAAATAATATTTTTGTTTGAACGTGTTTTATTATGTTAAGTATTGAAAGTCATCAATGAAATAATAATTTAATTATATTAATAAATTATTGTATTAAGTTTTGATTATATAAAAGATAAAAATGTGAATATTGTGATTTATTAAATTAACTTAAGTTTATTAACGAGTGTTGTGTTATATATAATAATTATTATAATCACAAGAAACAAGATAATATTATAAGTTGAGACTAGCATTAAGAACTACTTAGACAAAGAAATAAATAAAAAATTATTACGTCTTAAGATAAAAATAATTTATTTTGTAAAATCCAATGTATTTTAAATACTACTGTACATGTATAAACTTATTTTATGCTTTAATAGTAGTATATAGATATATGAGAGTTTAAGAGTACGAAAACGGATAAATTCATTTTAATCCGTGAGTTAAATTAGATAGAATTTGTCTTTTTTTATTGTATTGAAAATTTCAACCCAACTTCATTCAAGACCATTTCAAAGTGAGTTTAATTATTCAACTTATTCTTAATAATAATTAGTAATTTTATTTGTTTTAAAGTTTCCTCAAAATTTTCAATTAATATGTTTTGAAAGACATTATAAAACTAGTAAATAAAAATTACTTAAAAATAATCAAAATCGTTAAATGTAGGTAATAAAATAAATAAAAAGGATTAATGAACTAACAATTAAACGGATTGACAAAACAAAATTCAAAGTTCAATCCTTTTAACCAAATTATACAGATTGATTCATTGCATCAAACTTATTTTAACATACCTATCAAACAATTGATTTGAATACAGAAATTTCAGACATCATGTTGATAATATGAGTGGATGTGCTCCACATATTTGGGCACCATCTCATTACAATAATATTTTTTTCATTGGAAACCTTTGTTTGGTTTATTCCTAATCAAGCAAAACAATGATTATAGCCGTGACTAAATCCATAACATAACGTCAAGACATTAATATTATTTTATTTTTTTGTTTTTTTTTTTCTATTCATTGGTTGTTTTATGACAAATAAAAGGTAAGAGAATAAGAAAGATGGAGTTGAACACAAATTCTATTTGTTTGAGAATAAAAGTAAGAAGGAGAAGATTTTTTGCCCTTTGGGACCACAATAAATAAACCCTACCTGAAAATTAAAATGGCATCAAATAGGAGAAGATGCCTCTCTCTTTAGTTTTTTAAATATTATACAATGTCAAATCAATAAATCGTTTTACGCTAAAAAATAATACAGTGATTTAAACAAGTTTAACAAATATATAAAAATTATATATTTTTTGGTCCATCTAAGTAAGTGATACAAAATCTCTTCATCTTTTCTTTGTAATTTTTATCCATCAAACAACATAATTTAGTTTATTTTCTACTTTTATATTTCCTATGCTTCTTTATTTTATATCTTTCCTGTTATTTTATAAATTAAATAATATTATCAAAATTTATTTTCTTAAAGAAATTTGTTCTCACAAACAACATTATCAAAATTATATTCCATCTTGGCCTTTCACACCATCGAATAGACATGCCTCGCGCGATAGATCAGTTATTTTTGTCCAGTATATCGACCTTTTGGTTTCTAAAATTAGTTTTTGTTGCCTTCGTCTATGAAAAAAGAAAATCTCTACTGTTGAAATTGGAGATATAAAATTATTAGAATTTATTTGATACAAATAATATTTGAGGAAAATATAAGGATATTAATAAGTTGGTTTGATTCAATTTTAAATTAAAATACAAATTTATTTTTTTCAAATAAGTTTGATTTTATTTTCAAACGATGCTCAAAATCAAATCATCCATCTAAGTCAATACAACTTGGTTTGTGATGAGTTTATCAGATCTAACTTTATAGCCAGCTTAAAAAATATTTAATTTGTCAATAATTTTTAATTCTTTCCAATTCAAATGCAATCTAAAACTTTTAGAAAAAAAAATATTTATTTATAGCCAATGAAAAAGTAAAAGAACTGAATATGCTTTTAGTTTTTGTAAAATACGTTTTACACTTTTTTATTTTTTTCTACAAAAATTATGCATTTGAAAATTAAAATAATTATTTTTTGTCCTGATGGGTAAATTTTTGTTTTATTATTTGCAAATATTTTTTCTTTTTAAAATCTAAAATAATTATTTCCAGTTTCTAACCTTCATTTTAAAATAAATAAATAACATTTTTTTTTATGAATCTTACATTTTTCAAAATATTCATATATTAGTAATATATTACATACCTTTTACGGTTAATGAATGTCGCCTGTTTGTATTTATTTTCAAATTTAGATGGACTAATAATAAAGAAATTATTTTTCAGAGGAAAAAAAATAAAAAAAATACTCATTATATATTGATTATAAATATTTTTAAACCCAGATTATGTTGAAAATAAGTTAAAAATCTGATTCATTTAATTTCTTTCTTTTCTTATTCAGTTTATTTATATCTCGTGTTCCTATAAAAGAATTATATTGTGTTAATATCTTAATTATGTTAACTAAATATTTTTGACATCTAATATTTTTTAATATTAAATTCAATTATTTTAATATTTATTATTTGTTTAACGAGAATAATAATACACGTAATCTAAATTGAGATGTCATGGACCCAAATTATTTAAAAAAACACTACACGAACTGTTTATAATATCCTAAAAATATATTTCATATTTATAATATTTTATGTGCTTTTCACTTCAAATTCAAAAGTAAAAAACTATGCTTCGTATTTGAATGAATATGTTTTCAACTTTAAATTAATACTATTAATAGATGTTAGGTTTTATTGGTTTGGTTATCATAAAGTTGGAATAAAGCAAAAATTTAATTTAGTTGACTATACAAGAGAATCCCATTCACTAAATACAACCAAACCTAGGAAAACTATAATAAAGTGTGATAAAATGATTATAGTTTAAAGTTCAAATAGTTGTATCTACCCCTCATGAATTTATTTAGATAAAATTTATATTTTTTTATTCTAAAAATAGAAAGTTATATTTTTTATATTTTTAATGAAATGATATTTTTTTTAACATTAAATAAAATCATACTTATTGTTTTTGTGTTGGATGTTTAAATGCAGTGAGTAAGCAGGTTGAGGTTGAGTAAGATGTTAAAATTTTTCTTTTAAGCTCAAATTGAGCAGAGGTATCTTCAGATACAGAGGTATCTTCAGATGGAACAGAGGTACATGTAAAGATACTCAAATTAAAATAAATACAAGTGAATGAATAAAGACAATTGTTATATAAGAACACTCTATCTATTAGTAAGATAATTATGTAGTAATAACTTAAATCAATACTTATTTTACATTATCACATCGTCTTTAAGTATATCAGTTTTGAATTTTTTCAAACCATTTTTAAATAGTCTGGTAGCTGACTATTACCAAAGTGACTAATAGTATATTTTTTTTTTTCAAATGGTCGTATATAGGTTAAGTATGATACACTTACCTTTCTAATTTTATATTAAATGGCATTTATATACCTTCTAATTTTCAAATAGACAATCGTATTCTTATATCTTTATTTAAACACTAAAATATTTTTAATAAAATCATATTTGGTTCAAAATTAAAGAAAATTGTAGATATATCTCCTAAATTTATATTAAATAATTTTTTCATTTTTTAAAAAAATTTGAAATAGACATTGAATTTTGTCATGTTTTGGTAAAATGTATAATATTTTTAATAAAATGATACTTTTTCAAGGACAGAATAATGGAAGGAAAAAATCACATGAGTTGACAAAAGGCAATTAGTTGTAACGTCTGTGGTTGCGTTTTGTCCGGATATGACCTTCCACCAATATTCTTACCTTCCACTCATTTATGGACAAGGGATCGATGCTCCACTGTCTTAATAACTTGAAGCCACCGTTTTAAAGAAAAAAAAACAACATTATTTATTTTCTCATAAACCCCGACTTAACTACAAAAGAGGTTTGTTTTTGTTCCAGCATTTTGTTTCCACGAGATAAAAATCTTACATTCCAATACATAATATTATCTTCACATTTAATCATTAAAATTTAATGGAATAAAATATAAACAAATTTTAGTTGCTTTATAAAATCTTCTAAAATATAATTTTTAATTAATAAAATTAAAGTTTTTAATAACTTAATAATTATTGATATGAACTTCTAATAAGTTTCATTTAGAAAAACAGACGTGACTAGTAAAATTAAATAATATTGACTATCTTAATTAGAAAAAAAAAATAGTTATATATATATATATATATATATATATAATATGAAGATTGATAATTATGTTTTAAGTTAAAATTATAAATTGTAACAACAAAGTCTATCATCTGAGTATAAGTGGAATGAACACATGATTATTATATTATTAAATTTTATTTAGACTGAAAACATATATTTATACAAAAAGTTAATAGGAAAGTCTCATTCTTACTTGAGCCACTATCTCTCTAAAAACCCCTTATCTCCTTTTTTTTTTGTTTACTTCTTTCTAAGTCTTTGTGTTGGTTTCCCATCAGTTTCTCAAGCAGAGTCCACCATTGGACTTGTGGTGGAGAACAGAGCAAGCCTATCCGATCAGAATTTTCATTAGAGTAAGTTCATTTTCTGCCCTTTCCTATTGGAGCCAGTTTTAGATTTTCGTTTTTCCTCTGCTTAATGAGCTACATGTGGCCTCTGAGTCATCAGACGGTGCCTCTGTGAGCTCAGTTTCCTAATGTGTTAGTCTGATCATTGATTAGAGATCCTTTGATGCAGATTCGAGTTCTTGAAGATCTTAGGCTTTGGGGCTGTTATAGAGAACTTCTAGTGCAATTCAGGTAAGGAAAATTGACCTCCATTTTTGTCTGACTTAGGTGTGATCATAGATTAGGGTTTGATAGGTTTGGGGTTTGTGAAATGCATATGTGAAGGTTTCTGTAGGTCTGAAATTGAGATTTAATTTTCTTATTGATGTATGTTCTTGCATGTATGATGTGGTTCTGTGAGAATTGATGATATGTTGATCTGTTGAATAGATAATCTGTGCTAAAGTAGATCATTCATACTGTATGTGGGTTGATTTTTGCCCAATTTAGTCATTTGAGGCATGCATGGTAACTCTGAGGTAGTGGATACTATTGACTTTTCTGCATTTTTCGTCCAGACTAGGCAATCTCGCCCAGGCAAAGTCACTTGGAAACTTGAGAGGTGCTCTCGGGTCCAATATCGCCCAGACGAGAAGTACTTCGCCCAGGCGAGAAGGTAGTCTCGTCCAGGCGAGAATGACCCTGGAGCAAGTGTGCTTTCTAGACTGTTTTCGTCTAAGCAAGATAATTTTCACTCAAGCGAGGGGATTCTTGCTCAAGCTAGATTTTCGCCCAAGCTAAACCCTAACAAAAAAAATTTGACTTTCTGTTTTGATTGTTTGATTCTTTGGTAATGTGGATTTAATAAAATAGATTAATTGATAATTTAAATTTAATGGTATTGATGGTTTAATGATTTAGTTAAATTTTGAGATTTGAGGTTGAGATTGAGATTGAAAAGAGAATGATTACATGAGAAGAGATTTAGATTATGTTCTGAATTGATAAAGTGTTTATGTGTTGGTCAAGATCTAATCATACTATTTTCAGGAAAGGAAACACCAGTGCCTAGGTCAGTTAGGAAGTGCATTGTCTAAGGACCAGATCAATAACGATTGATATCCTAACTCTACTAGTAATAAGAATCAAATAGATGATCATTACTAGGTGGTGAGAATCGAAGGAGGTCTGAACTGGGTGACTACAGTCTGAAACATAGCCGGTCAGGAAAGTCTCAGGGGGACTAACCCTGTCATACATGATTGATGATTCATTTGTGTGAAGACTGTGTGGATTCACAGTTTGGAGATGTATGATAGGTGCATATTTCGGGATCTGTTCAATGTACGAGTCTTTCAGAAGTAGAGTCAAGTTTGTAGTGTGTCAGTGTCTTATATTGTGATGATGCATGTAATTGAATGAAAGACTTGAGTGGTGTTAATCTTTGTGTTTGAATTGAAATACTCAGAATTATTAAAAATTTGGTTAGTTTACCCTTTGTTTTGTTGTATTTGTGTTTTGATATCTGTCTGTAATGATCGTGTTTTGTTGACATGGGAGGATGGTGTTGCAGATGGATTTGTGGAGGGTTATTTGGAATGAGTGGTGCTTTTAGACATAAGCTAAATTTGAAAAACAACTTGGAGATATTTTGTAATTGTGTTTTAATAGAATTCTGAAGGTAGAATTTTGAAATACTTTAGTTTAAAGGATTACTGTATGTTGATGAATCATAATTATAATAAGTAGAATGCTTAGTTTTATGCATGTTATTTTTGAGGTGTTACATAAATTATAAATATAAAAATAATATAATTTTTATTATTAATTATTTTAAAATCCTCATTTTTTAGAATTTCAAATTATTTAACTTTGATATAGCTTCTTTCTTCATATATTTGTAATAACTTTACTTTTTTTTTTTACCTTTTTTGAAGTCACCACTTAAGAGATAATTCATACCAGGTATACCTCAATCACAATTTTAAATTCTCTTTTATTCTTTTATTATTTTTTTTGTGGGACAGGACTGAGAAAATATTAATATATGTTACTTAAATATGTGATGATTAATTTATTTGTTAGATTTGACTTCATTGAAACAAATTAAAAATGTTTTCGGTTAAAAGAAACTCAACATTGAAATATTAATTATGTTAGGTTTAGAGAGTAGAGAAAAAAAATAGTATGAACTTAAATGTAGGTTGAATTTAAATGATGAAAATTGATACAAACGGTGTAAGTTGTATATCTAAGTTCAACTATGGCTACATTAATAACTTGAATTAAAATTTGCACCAGTGAAATCCAAATATGTAGGAAATGTTAGACTTTAAATGTCATTATACGATACAGATTAAATTTTTGGGGTAATGATGGGTATGCAGATTTTAAATTATTGTTAAGTGTATGACTTTGGTATGCGAAGTGATTGTGAATTGGATTTCAATTAATGTTTTAGAAAAGTTTGAAAACTTGATATCAATTAGACTAATACAGGTTTGATTTTGTATAGAATTGATATTGAGAGAATTTGAAATGAAAAATGGTTAAGTTTGGAATTTTTAGAGCATTTTTATGATTTGTTAAGATCTAAACTGAATAAAACAAGTTACAGGGGAATAAAGTGAATAAAATAAAGCAAGGAAGAAATGCAAGGATAATTTGAGAATGAATATTTTAAGTTTAATTTCTACTCTTTTTTCTATGTTTTTTTATGTATTTGGAGACATTGTTCATTATTGTGGGTAACTAATAATTCCTTTTAGGATTGAGTGTAATTCTTTTGAATTTTATACAAGTGATGTGTAGTTATTAAATGTTAATTATTTGATAATACTTTTAATATATTAAGATGACTTTATCACTCGTCCTTTAATCTTTGATTTAGATTCTAATTGAAAAATATGTTTAAAATCAAATCATCTAATATATATAAATAAATAATAACTTTGGGATTATTAATTGAATATGTTTTGAACTTCTTAAGGTAGGGATTTTGTTTTGATAATTGGAGGAATCAATTGTTGAATATATAAAGGAATAATAACTTTGAAATTATTATTTGAATATGTTTTTGAACTTAAGATAAAGATTTTGTTTTGATAATTAGAGGAATCAATTGTTGAAAGGAAAACTCTTATAAGAAATTTTTTATGCAATGAATTGATTTAGAATGACTTTTTGAAATTTTAATAACATTAAATAATATCAATTTTATAATGATAATATTATGAGAATATAAGAGTGGGATAAGTGAAGTTCACTCCAATTTTATCTTTAAATTTAAAGTTGTTTTGTTTGTTTAGATTATTAATTGAATATATTTTGAACTTAAGACATGGATTTTGTTTTGATAACGGGAGGAATCAGTTGTTGAATATATAAAGGAATAATAACTTTGGGATTATTAATTGAATATGTGTTGAACTTAAGACAAAGATTTTGTTTTGATAACTGGAGGAATCAATGAAATAGAACTCTTAGAACTTTTTTGATGCAATGAATTGATTTATTACGATTTGAAAATTTAATAACATTAAATAATATAAATTTATAATGATAATACTAGGAGAATATAAGAGTGAGATAGGTGAAGTTCACTCAAATTTTTTGTGATTTACTTTACAATTCAACAATGAAAGAACAAATAAGTCTTTGGCTTGCAAGTTTAATTAGATTATTAAAAATATAAAATATCTTATTAATATTTATTATTATTAAAAATATAAAATATCTTATTAGTATTTATTGACACTTATTTGAAAAATATTATAATGGATTTGATAAGCTTGTGAATAGCTCAATATTTTTTGGAATATACAATGTCAATTATTTTTTCTATAAATAGAATGTCATTCAAACACTTATTAGTTGTTCAAAAAAAGTTTAAAGAAATAAAAAACATTCGTATTAATTATTATTTTTTTGGAATGCTCAAACAATGAGTCTCCTTACTCAAGTGATGTCACATTATTTAAGCAAAGATAACATTTATTAATTGTCTCTTTTACTGAAAAATATTGATCAAGCAATACCTAACTCAAAAAATATTTCTTGATTTATATGACATGGTTTTAAAGTGCTTTTAAATGTTATTGTGAATAATTGTATTTTTATATAATATTATTGTTATTATTTTTATTTTGAAAATTTAAAAGTGTTGTGTTCAAATTAAGATAAGTGAATGTTAGTTAGTTAGGTAATAACTAACATATTTTGACTATAATGTGAATGTTAAGTATTGAAACTATCACAAATATAAGATATATAACTCTCACCACTAACCCCAATCATGTACATGAAAGCATTAAATAATTATAAATTAGGTTTTGGAGAATACTTTAGAGTAATAATGTGTATATTTAGAGACTTTGATAACGAATCAAATTTTAGTTTAAGGTAGACTTACTTAATACTTATTATTTTGTAAAGGCTTTATTTTTATGTATAAAAATATATTATATGGTGTATTTATAATGATCACAATTTTAGACGTTAAGCTTTTGTAGAGATGAGATTACGGTTGAGTCTTGGGTGATACAAAATTTAACAACGTGCTTTAAGATCATGATTTCATGTGTATTATACTGTGTTGAATATGGGAAGTTTTATTTTTCAGTGTTTTAAAATACTTCATAATGTAAATGCATATATGTTTAATTATTGTATATTTTCTTATGTATTTTTATATCTTTATATATATATATATATATAATAATATAATAATAATAATAATAATATCTTATTTTATTTTAATAAAATAAATGAGTCGTGAATAATTTTTTTTAATACAGAAACAATTATTAGTTAATCATAAATAAGAGATATGGGATTAAGACTAATAATAAACTGAAACTAACTCAATTAATTCTACAAACTTGAATCATGAATGAAATAAACCAAGTTTAAAGGAAGAATGACTAAATATTGAGAAACCTTACTCTCACAATGTATACTTACATTTACCCCTTGGAAGTGTATAATTAATTAGCTTTAGGATCCACTTCTCTTATGCGAGCTCCCCAAGTCCACGTGGTTTGTAGCACTAACTCCCCAAAAGATTAATGATTATAATAATAATTATAATAATTATAATAATAATAATACATGCTACTATGATTGCATAAAACTGGTTATAGTGGATTCAGTTAGCAATCCACTATATTTGGCATATCCTATAGCATTTGTTAAGTGGACGTCTTTCCTTCCTCACTTCAATTATGCATATATTTTTATCTATTCTTTATGTTTAGCTATAACCTATAATATAACCTTTTTTATCTCTATGGAGCAAGTCTCCAAGATTCTGATTAAATTACATGAAATGTACATGCATTATGAGAATACCACTCACCCCAACATTATCAGCACGTATCTGATACGACAAACTATTCTTCAGAATATTATTATATTGCTATAATTTCACTCAAATTCTTTCTATTTTTAATTAAAAACATAATTTTTAATATCTGTAAAAAAATCTACTAATATTTCTTAAAATTTTATTAGAAAATTTTCAGAAAGTTTATTTCTTATAAATTATTTATAAAAAAAAAAACAAAAAAAAGGCGGAACTGATTTAAACTGATAAAAATGCAAAAAATTTGATAAGTGGTGGTACCTTTAAAGGTGAGATAACTTATCACAGAAACAGATAAGTCGAGTTCTCATGGTCTCTTAAAATCCAACATAGCATAATATATATGTTTACTATTTGAATTCTTATTTGCTCCTCTGCCTGCACGAAGGAAACAACCTCAGTTCATGTACTCAATTTGCCAAACACAACACACACATGTAATATTTTTTTATTTTCATGGCCAAATCTGTCTTCCTTTTAAAAAAATCTGTAAGTTATGGGTGGAGCTTTATTTCATCAATATAATAATTAAGGGTGTATATGGTCCTTATAAAAGGAAGAAAGGGAAAAATGAGATACCAGTAGTATTTGTGGGTAAAGTTGGAAGATCTTATATGCTCAAGATAATCATAATCAAGATAATATATTTAATTTATCGTGTGAAATTGACTCCTTTTGGTACGATAATCATAACAAAGTTTACAATTTTTTTATTGATGCAAAATTTGAATATGTAGTTTTATTTAAATAATTCAAATCTCTTTCCATGTTGGTCTAATTCTTTGTAGCATTTATCTATCGCGTAAAGATGGTGGAGTGTTTGTGGTCAAGGTTTAGCTTTTCATTTAGTTTCGATATTCTATTTTAGGTAACATGTATACACAATATTAAACGATTTTATTGATAATTAATCTTTATTTAATTATAATTTTTTCCCTTCTATAGTATTTATTTAACGAGATAAATCCTGTATTATCTGGAACAAGTTATTGATTTTAATTTTGCTGTTTAATTAACTTTTGGCTTTCTTTTATTGTTCATATTCGATTGAATCTAGTTCAACTAAATTAATTTTTTTACTTTCAATAAATACTAAAGTAAATGATAAAACTTACTATAATATTACAACTAATAAATAAAAAATATATATACTAATGGTTTAACTAAGAAATGAGATAAAGGAAAAAAGATGCACGACATCTTAACTTTTGTCACTTCGTGACTTTTGAGTCGCTTTGCACTAAAATTGAGATTAAAAAATTATGGATAAAAACATAAAAACACACACATTACACGCTGGGATTGAGAACACGTAACATGATTAGAAAAAAGATTTGGGTAAAAGCGCATACTCTAATGTTAATATTGTATAACAATTTTGTTCACTTTAGATGGGGCCAATTGTCATAGGTAGAACAGAAATATAATGCAATAAAAATATTTTTGTATGGTTTTGGAATTTATTTTATTTTTTTAATTTTTAGGTTATCAATTTTGTAGATAAACTACTGTGCTTGATACTAGAATGAATATAGTTACATGATAAGAAATTTGTGGAGGAAGAAGATATAAGTATCGTTGTTATCTTGTGAAGGTGAGCTAGTGGGTTTAGTGGACGAACCATTCCAGGATTTATTCGGAATCAACTAATGTAATTTGACAAAGATATATACCCTTCATTCTCTTGTTATCTAGCCAAATGAAAATGTTTTAATCTAATTAATTGAACTATACGTGTCATGTAATTTTGTATTGAGACAAATCAATGTTTGAAGTTAATATTTTAAAATCCAAATCAATCGTTAAAGAAAAATAAAATAAAATACAGGGATTCAAGTTCTAAAAATTAAAATTACATTTTAAAATGTTTAAAGATTTTTTTTTTCTCAAACTTAATTATATTTTCATTCTATAAAATTAAAGTTACCGATTAGTGTCTTCATTGGGATAAACAATTAACAACTCAGTTCAAGATTAAATTGATTATTTTATCTAACTCAAAACTGATTCAAATTTATTAAATAATAATTATGATAATAACTTTAGAAATCTCACTGACATTTAATCGCGGTTATATAAGATTTACAAGCATAGTTGTGCAACCGCGATGGATGCAACCGCGATAAAAAGTACTAAAGATACAAACGCGATTGTACAACCGTGATGAAAAGTATAACATACTACCGCGGTTTTTCAGAAACAACAATTAAAAATGGCTCACAGTGTGCAAAAATAACAAAAATTGGCACATACCAACGTGGTTGCAAAGGGAACTACGCTGGTATGGCACATACAAAAGCTTAACCAACCCCGTTTATATACCTCTGCAAAATAATTTTTAAATTATTTTGCAGATACCAGGACGGTTGTTTAAACAACCGCTCTGGTATCTCCCTGTTATTTTTCATTTTTTACCTTACCATCGCGATTCTCGCTCCAACTGCGGTGGTATGATTGTACTTAATTTTAAAAATATCACCGCGTTCTTTTTAATTGCAGTTATTTTTTAACCGCAATCATATCCTGCCGTGGAATGTGCTTTTTCCACTAGTGTCTTTACTATTATCATATAATACATAATACTGACATGCATTATTCGATAAGGATGCATATTATGTATATAAATTGTTTAAAATACAAGAAGATTTTTATTAGTACGAGATTTTAGTACAGTAGTTTTTCATCCTCTAGTTTAATTTTGGGATTTAGATACATTTTTCTCACATTTACGAACATTTTCTAATATGTTACATAACATGATTATAACATATCCAACAATCAACAAAGATGGAGTAAACTAACAATTTAAAAATAATAACTCACAAATTTTTATGCAAGAACACATATTTACAAATCATTTCAATGTATATCTATCAAAACATATACAAGAAATAACATGCAATCTAAATATCTTTCGAGAGACACTTTTGCAATCTAAACATCTTTCGAGAGACACTTTTGTTATTGTTCGTAGTCAAAGATTGACACCTTAGGGTCACATTATAGTGAGTCACTCTATCGGTATTCTTGATCAACTCGACTTTCTTATCCATGGGTAGGATTACTATTAACATTACCCCAATTCGGTTTACTTCATTGTAACCTCCGGGTATGCCTCTAGTATCCTCCCATCGACCACCTAGTACCTTAGGCTACGTGATTGGGATAATAGGGGAACCTGAGATCTCATTGAATTCATCCTAACATAGCTCACCATACTAAATGCAAGTTGTTCCTCCTCAAAGCAATTCATCATACATCTTAATAGATTTTGAACACACTCTACTTGGTCTCACATACAATTAGTATATTACGGGCACCAACACTCGACTCTACTTGACCTCATATCACATATATGGAAGTAGAAAAACATAACTATCCAATGATATTTCAAATTTACTTTGATAGAAGTTCAAAAACACTCAACAATTATGACTAATTTTTGTTTGAGTAATCTGGTCCCTTGAGCTAACTTTTTTGAAAACATTTTCATTTGAGTAAAAAATTTATAACTTGAATGAAAATTACAACACCTTAAGTCACATCATCATTGTCACACTTTCATGTGAACCAAAAAGGTTTCAATTTAGAAAGAATTTGTACGACTTGAGACATTTCATCACTGTTATCCTTTCGCTTGAGTAAAGATAAGTATGAGAGAGACCTTTCCTGAAACCTCCATTTTCACACGAGTTTCCCACACCTCAAATCGTAAAAAATAATAATTAAAAAATTACTTATACATCCAAAATAATATAAAAACAATGTTTCAAACAAATATAACACAATGTTTTTATTGCTACAATTCGTCCTAATTATTATATTTAAATGTTAACTTTCCTTACCTGAGTTATGTTGGCTTTTTTTTTTCAAACAGAAATATTGTGACCAAAATCTTAAATCCCTTTTATCTCAAAATTCTTGATAGCATTACCCTCTAAACATAATCCAATTTAAAAAGATCCTTAGAAAATATAAACTCCTAAATATAAAGACTTAAATTTACCTAATAATTAGGTATAATTTCGTTCTTATTAACTTTTATCTTGATTCTTTTACATTTTAAAGTATTATTTTGTATTTAAAATTCGACGGAGTTTCAATATATTTACTTAAAAAGAACTAAGAGAGAATGATAATAGATTTACTTAAAAAGAACTAAGAGAGAATGATAATAGAGATACAGAAGTATTATGAGAATTAATTACCCACCTATTTTATTTATAAAAAAAATAATTAAATAATAATATACTATATATATATATATATATATATATATATATATATATATTTCATATTTCATATGTTACCATCATTATTTAATTGCTTAACTATTAAATAATATAATTTATTTTCAAAAAAATAAAACACTGAAAAAATGTTTTGAAATTATATATTTTAGAAAAAAAATTAAAACCTATAATTCAATTCATAAAACTCAATCCTATCTATAAATGTGGATTAAATTAGATTATGTCTAATAAAAATATAGAACCGAGTTCAACTTAATTTTTTTATTGAGTTGAATTAATTTATCCAAACTCAACCAGGTTAACTACTAATATCTATGACTTTTCTTGTGTTACTATAGTACTTTTTTTTTAAATATAATGACGATATCGAAGTTTAAATCCATAACTTCATAAAAATATTAAATTATCTGATTATGTCACGTATTACTCATTTTACATTCGCATACACGGAATTTGATAAAAAGAATATGAAATTAAAAAAAGAATATTACTCGCAATTTTTTTCTTGCCAGTCATATATCCTTATTTATTTTCTGTACTTTTTGTAAGAACTAATTTATATGGAAAAAATAAAACTAATTACTTTAGGGCATGTTGGGAATATTTGTAAGTTTATAAAATTTTAAAAAACCAAAACCACCTTTTTTTTATAAAAAAATAGTTTAGTTTTTGTTTTATTTATAGTTTCAAAATACTCACATAAAAGAGTTTTTCCTCGTAAAATTAGTCTATATATAAGTTTTTTTTTGTCACAATAATTATAATATAATAACGGAAGAGTTATGAAAAAGTGTTGTCTTTTTAAAAGTTAAAAATTCTATTTACAAAAAAAATTCCTTGATTTTAGAAAGGAATATATAATAGTCTTTTGAAACTTAGTTAAAAATAATTGAACATCCTTTTAACATGAATACATTTTTTTATATTACATTTGAAAAAAGAAACTCAATTATTAAAACCCTTAGTTAATAGTATTAAATTTATCGCTTTTGTTTTTCAAAATTATCCCTAATGTTAATGAACCATGTTTCTATTTTTTAAATACATTTTATTTTGATTATATTGATGTTTTTCATGTGTAAACATATTCCTAGTTTATCTATAGTTTTTTTTAAATAAAAAATGAGAATAATATTTAATAATATATAAATCCTCTCTTTAATATATGTGGACATTTTATATATTCATTTTGTCTTCAATTATATTTTAAAATTAAGAAGAAGAAGGATGAGAATAGATTGGGGAAATTGTGAAAGTAACTATCTTTAATTATATCTTAAAATTAAAAATAGGAGAAGAATGAAAATAAACTATGCAAATCATAAACGAGGAGCAAAATGCATTCCAAATATAATCACCTACCATATTTATTGTGTAATCATCATTATTAATATTATTTTTCTTTTTAAAACATATTATATATATATATATATATATATATATATATATATATATATATATATTATATTTTGATAACTTTTTTATTTTAATAATTATTAGTATTATCACTTCTATAAAATTAACTTATAAAATAATGATTATCTCTATTTATATTTTATAAATTGATCTTATTTTTATTTAATGTGATATTTTTAATAAATTTCTCTCGTATTAAAATTACTTAATTTATATATTAGGTTAAATATTTATAAATATTTTAATAAAAAATAAAATGATAAGTGAATCAAATCTCGTTAAAATAAATTTTGATATCATGTTACAATATAAATTTAATGATAACCCATCTTTATAGAACAAGTTTGTAAAATGAAGATTCCTCTTATCTGTAATAGACGTATGATCATCCACTATTAGAATAAGTGACCCACGTATCTCTATAGCCATAAAATGATTGACCGGAAGTCATGCAGTTTCTCTAAGACTGTACAAACCAAAGTTAGAAGATGGTGGCATTCTTAAAGGCCAGGCATTAAAATTAGTGGCACTTCATGTGGATAGTGAGTAGGCCACATGACAATTGTTCAACATTTCGCAGTGCACAAGTGTCACCAATCCACCACACTTTTTCATCTAACTTTGTGGCTTTGCTTAAAGGACATAACATAACATGGTCAAGATGTCAACATCCATCTGCACCATTGTAAGAAAAACTCACACTACTATCATGGACCCTTTTCCTCTTTTTAATGTGTTTGATTTCGTGTCTAAAATTTTATATGAAAAATATGAAAATTATTTAAGGTAAGTTCAATTTAAATGTGAATCATATACACTTATTTAATTTAATCCGACAAAAAAACCATACATTTGTAATGGTCACTGTGTCCTTTTTAAGATGGGAAACACTACAATCCAATAAAAGTGATGTGTAGGGAGAAGCACGTCAAGTAATATGGTGCATTTTGCTGAATCATCTCTCCATTCTCATAGCTCATCCATGATTATTTGTTGGGCAATCAATAATGCTCCCTGTTTTTTATTCCCAGCCAAACAATACTTTGACTTCACAATCATTATCATCCAATTAAATATGAGACATAGAAAGCCAAAACCAAATCATTTCATTGAAGAGACTGCTTTCATTGGTCTTTTCTTTTCTAAACTATCAAATTGAACTTTTTAAAAAAAAATAAAGAACAAATAATCTATGCAGGCATGCAGCACTCACATTGTACTGTGTTGAGTAAATTAACATGTTTTTACACTCTTATTCAATTATTATACATGGTTATTTTATTAGTTTTTGTTATAATCATTTAAAAATTATTTAATCAAAATTTAAGTATATAATAATTTATATATTTTTAATTAAGTTTTTATTGAATTTTTTTATATTGAGCGTCTAAAATATTTTTTTTATTATTTAAGTATCATGCATTTGATTTTTATTGTCAATGAAAAGATATAATCATTAACTTGTCAGTCAACTTGTTATTGAAAATAAAAGACCAAGTTAACAGAGGTTAGAGAAGATGATAGAAAAAAAAAGAGTAAATTAATTAATAAATTAGAAGTAAAAATACAAATAATATAATCGTATCATCAATGAAAAAATTAAATAATAAAGTGTTTAAATAAAAGTAAATATATTTTGAATAATAAATATGTAACAGAAACACAACTATTAAGCTTTGAAAATTATATAATCTATGTCGATAGTACTTTTTGATTGAATTACAGTGTAAAATTTAAGTTGATTTTTCTCTTTCTTTTAAACTTCGCTGTTAAATACAGCTTATAGGTGTCCATCATTCATCATTGGGTATAGGGACTCAAGTGTAAAGGCTAAATTACCTTCTCACAAAGTTCGGGTGTTGGTGATACGGCCCAGCGAAAGATAGAAAAGTTGGGCTGGAGTATGTGCGTATCGGCCCATACGATATTGGGACTTTATAGGGTTTCAAAATGACCTTTGACGGCTTCTTCCTGCGCAGGCAATTGCTTCCTGCACTCCATCAAAATATGTGAGTGAATATTTATACTCTTGTTAATAAAAACAAAAAGGATTAAGGTATTATGGAAAACATTTTTTAAAAGAAAATGAGTTTTGGGGTGTGAAATGTCTTACGAAAAATTTTCTGTAAAATGTTTTTATATTATAGAAAACGTTTTTCATAAAAAACTTTTGTATTATGAAAAATGTTTTCCACAAAAGGTTTTTGTATTATAGAAATCATTTTTCGTAAAATATTTTTTTATTATAGAAATTTTTTTTCAAAAAAGGAGGTGTGAGGACAAGTGCTTACAAAAAACATTTTCTGTAAACGAAGTCTCTTATGGAAAACGTTTTCGAAAAGAAATTTCTCTTTCTATGGAAAAAGTTTTCTGTAAAAACTCATCCTCACAACCTCTTTTTTGAAAAACGCTTTTCATAATATAATAATTTTTTATAGAAAATATTTTCCGTAAGGCTTTCACACACCTCACAATCCATTTTAGAATTCATTTTCCAGAACCCATTTTCAGGATACAAATACTACAACAATCTTATACCTATTATGCACCCCTACGTAATGTAAAAACAGAAGTCACTTAACTCCACTCACATAACGTTATTGGAAAAGCTTTCTTTGCAACACCCACCACCACGGTTGCTGAAAAACATCCACACTACTCAACACTACCCAGTGCACCACTCTCCTTTTGAATATTTTGACAAGGATATTTTTGGTATTATGATATTCTGATAAGGTATAGGAAGCAAATGTGGGGTGTAGAAAGCAATTGCCTTCCATGATCTCACCCTGTATCTTTATATTTTTTTTTAAACTTAATAATGTTCTTTTAGAAATTACAAAAATAATATAAAAAAAGTTTGTACACCGGAAATAACATAATCTGGTATACATGTGTGAAATAATATATACCCGATTGGCCAAGTGATTTTAAAATTTCAGTGTACAAAATATATATCAGAATCCACCTAATCCGTATACATTTTTTATATACCGGTTTTTTAAAATTATTTGGTCAATCTGGTAATTTACACCCAATTACACTGTTTTCGGTATACAAAAAATTTAATAAATAGATACATGATTGGTTTAATAAATGTTCTCCTCTACAGTGTTTAACAACTTCTTGTAAACTGGCAAACATTGGTATTTCTAGGCAACAGCTGGTGGTGGAGGACGTGGCATGCGTCTTGCTAAAGAACCTGATGAATTTGTGAAGTTGTTGCAGGTATTTATTTGTCTGCACTGCGAACCAGTTACAATATCAAATATAAAAAACCCTGAACTTGATTCATCTTGTGACTTTAATATTATTATTAAGTTTTATAGTAAGATAGCAATATCAAAAGGTGTCTTGATTTAGTTTTCATTTTTCTGTTTATGTTATACCCGTAATGAGTTCTGTTAATTGTGTTTTTTTCATGCAGAGGCGTAACCAGAAACTGCTGAAAGAAGCACCGTCTCCTGCACTGACCCCTGAGTTGCAAAAGCCAATGGGAAATGCAGTTGCTGCATCTATTGGTTACATTGGTGTTGGAATAGTGTAGTTCCTTTTACTTCAGGGAGATGAACACTCGTATCAGGTCCAAAATAATTTCTATTTTATACTTGTTTTTATATTTTATACTAGTTCCTAGGGAAATTTTCAATATTTGTAATTCAACAATTTCCATTGTTTTATTCTTTCGTGTCAGGTTGAGCATCCTGTGACAGAAATAATTTCCTCAACAGATTTGATAGAAGGGCAAATTCGTGTCGCTATGGGAGAAAAATTTATTTTACTTTTCATTCTTTAGAATCTTCCTCTTATAATTTATTTTCTACAAGAGGATACTGTGCTTAGAGGATATTATATTGAATGTCGTATTAATGCAGAAGATACAAATATATATTGGATTCGAGATTCAATCCGATATATATTTATTATTTTTTTTTATACCAAAAACAACATAATTTAGTATACATTTATAAAATAATGTATATTAGATTGATTAAATAATTTCAGAAATTCAGTATACAAAATATATACCAGATTAAATATATTTTGTATATCATATTATTGAAATCATTTGATTAGTTCGATATACATTATTTTACAATTATATCCGGATTATATTGTTTTTAGTATACAAACTTCTTTTATATCCATTTTCGTAATTTTTAAAAGAATATTAATAAAATTTAAAAAATTTATGGAGATGCAGGCTAAGATCACGGAGGTGCAGGAAGAAGCCCTTACCTTTACTCAGTCCTACACTTCCGTCTGTTCTTTATCCGTCCCCATCTTTTAAAATATCGATTTTTTTTAATTATACAATTTAAAATATAATTTTTTTATTTTAATTATATAATATGAAATATTTTTTTATTTTAAATTATATAATTCAAAACATTTTTCTAGATTTTAAATTTTATAATTTGAAATATATTTTTTATATTCTGAATTATATAATCTAAAACATAATTTTTTAATTTCCAATTATACAATTTAAAATATAATATAAAGTTAAAAAATGTGGAATTTATTTATTTTTTTAATCAAAGATATAATGATTTTTGTTATATACACCATTGCAACGTCTTTTTTTTTTTATTAGTCATGCTTATCTCTCCCTATAGACATGCAAGCTATTTTTTACTTTTTTATAATTTATTATTATTATTTTTTAGGTTATATTTTAATTTTATAAAACAACTAAATATTTATATAATTCCTAAATAATATAATTGTAATATATTATATCTAGAAAATATTATATTATAATTTTTTTTAATATTACACATGTGACTTTAAGCATGTTTACCTTAGAATTTCTTAAATATGTCTATAATACCTATGTATCATACTCTTCTATTTACTTTGTACTTTTTTTTATGCGTGACTTTGTTTGTATTTCACTGTATAAAATACTCTAATTAAACGTGGTATCAAAGTTGAAAAATTATTTATTTAATTTTGTTTTGAACAATTATTTTGATATTATAAGAAATTATAAAAACATTTATATATATATATATATATATATTATTTGGCACATACAATATAAGAATAAGGTTTTTATTTTACCTTTCAATCATATTTAATTATAAATGTTTTATTTGAACTATCTTTATCTTTGTATGTTATTTTATTTATTAAAAAGGTAATACAAACGGTTACTTTTAATTGACAACTTTAAAACTGTTTTATAAGGTCAATACTAAAATTTTTATGTAAAATATATTAAAGTAATTCAAAAATTGAACATCACAAAAGCTTAAATTTCTTTTTATCTAATTCAGAGTACTATTCACATTGTTTATATTTTTAAATTGTACTAAAAATTATTTGATAATTAAAATATCTTCTTATATGTGAGTGGTTTTATTTAAAGCTTAAAGTATATAATCTTATACATGATTTTTTAAAGTCTTAAAATATTAGTATAATATGAAAGTTATCGTAGACTCTGAGTTAAAATACTAGTACTATAAATTAAATATTCATTTGTGGAGAAAGAGTTGTTTAGTTTAACAGTGTACTTGTTATACTAATTTTCTTATTATATGTATATAAAAGTTACATTAATTATAATAACTTTTAATTAGATAATTTATTTTCGAAAATCACGGTAGAATTTAAAACTCTTATGACTTATATTATGTTTTAAAAATATTATATCAATATAAAATTATTTGATAATGTATTTATATATATTAAAATTGATATAAGATATAATCATTAAAATAGTTATATAAATTTAAACTATTTACTATATTTTATCATTATTTTTTTTCTAAGGCATGACAGCTTCTTTCATTGTTTGACGTTATTCTTTTTGAAAAAAACGTGTTTTTGTTTGAAGTTGGTCAGGCTGACTAGGTAATTTTTTTTAGCTCTATTAATTTATTTTAAACTAAAATTTTTAAAAGTATTTTTAAGCTAAAAAGTAATCAAAATTAAAAATTAAATTTTAAAAACTAAAAGTCAGTGTAAACTGAAGATTAATTATAATTTCAAAATACTTTGAATCTTGCAACTAATAAATTTGAATTTGATGTAAAATAACTGAAAATTGAATTCAAAAGACAACAAGAGTAAAATTTCTTCTCATTTCCATTAACATTTTTCACTTGTGGGCAGTGAAGAAATTCAATGCAACACCAAGGGCATTTCCCTGAGTTGTCACATTCTTTTTAGTTATGGTTCTTTAAACTGTTCCTTTTTGTGTTCCCCACACAACACTGTTTCTGCATGATTTGACCGTTGTTTTCTCTCAACGTCTCTCTCTCTCTCTCTCTCTCTCTCTCTCTGATATCAACGTCCCCTTTCTGAGTTATGCTCCTGCATTCCATGCTTAACACTGTTCATCTCTTCACTTAATCAAACCAAACACTTAGCTTTTTCTCTTTCTGCATTTGTTAACTCTTCACAGCAAGAGAGTGAGTGAGCTGCATTCGGCTTTTGGTGAAATTGGTATCCTTCATCTCTTCTGTCATTTTCTTTTTCTCGTTGCTCATGTTCTTGATGATCGAGGATTGTTTTAATGTCTGCCCTTAATTATTTTCACTTCGAGACGTGTTACTATTGAATATTTAGGGTGGTTGTTTCTCACCTTTATCCAAAACAGAGATTCCCAAATCAAAAGTTCTATGCTTTCTTAATGACTCCGCATTGTGTTCTATGGAAAACATAGAGGAACCTCCATTACTTGTTTCTATTGGTTAAATCTCTGTTTACACTGCATTGCCCTTCTTAGACTTGATAGCAAAGAAAAGCATCTAACTTTATTTACCCTGATACTTTTCTTTGGTTATTATAATGTTTAATTTACTTCTTATTGTTTTTTTCACTCCAATTCAATTTTTATGTATATGTTGAATTTTCCTGTTTCTGTGGACAGATTTGCGATAGATAAAAGTCTGTCCTTTGATATTTATATCCATTTCAATGCAATCCTGAGATATTCATAGGAAAGGCATAGAGAAGAGAGATGGGATGTTCTCAATCAAGGTTGGATGATCAAGAGGCAGTCAAGCTTTGCAAAGATAGAAAACGTTTCATCAAACAGGCTGTTGAGCAAAGAGCTCAATTTGCTACTGAACATGTGGCATACATTCAGTCTCTGAAAAGGGTTTCAGCTGCACTGTTAGATTACTTTGAATGCGATGAGTCTCACCATTTGCCATTAGATTCATTCATGAGCTCACCTTCCACACCTGTGAAGAAAACCAGTCCTCTTGGCTTCATTCCCATATCATCAAAATCCTTCAGCGCAACAACTATTGAGTTTGATCCCAAAACAACTTTGAAGGTGAATTGCTTAAGGTCGGGTGGTAATCCAGCAATTTCAGTTGAGGAAAGGCCTCAATCGCCTGAAGTGGTTCGGGTTGAAACATATTATCCAATGCACCAGTTTGGCACTGATGGTTTCTTTCCCATGCAATCCTCACCTATGAATTCCTCAACTTTTGCTTGTTCTCCCGATAACAGGCCTTATATCCCTCCTCCTTCACCTCAATCTTCCCAATGGGAATCATTTTGGAACCCCTTTTTATCATTGGACTATTATGGTTATCCCAGCCGAAGTAGCTTTGGCCAGACTGGAATGGATAATGAGATCGGAGGACTGAAGCAGGTCCGAGAAGAAGAAGGAATACCAGACCTGGAAGAAGATGGAACTGAAGTAAGAGCCAAAATTGATGTAGACTCCGCCAAAGAAGAAGCCACGGTTGAAGCTGTTGATGATGAACACAAGGAGGAAGTGGAGGGAACGGCTGCTGAAACTGGAACTGTGAATGAAGTCACAGAACAAGCCAATGGCGGTGAATGTTTTCAAGAATCTAAAGCTGAAACTGCTGGTCAAGAAATGGCAACTGGTAATCAAGAAGCCAAGGAAGACACACCTGCTTTTACTGTTTATGTAAACAGAAGACCAACAAGCATGGCTGAAGCAATCGGGGATCTTGAAGCTCAATTCACAATAATCTGCAATGCGGCTAATGATGTCTCTGCATTGTTAGAGGCCAAGAAAGCTCAGTATTTATCAGCATCAAATGAACTGTCAGGTTTGATGGAAGTATACAATTTATATTTTGACCTTGTTTCAAGTATTATTGTTATTGCATGCTCCTGCATTTCATAGTGTTCTGATTTGTAAGTCGAGCCACAAGTTTCAAGAATGACTTTCATATTTGCTCTGATATGTTGTAGGAACAAAACATTTAGCAATGCTTGCGAATCATTAATAACGTTTCAATTCTCAAGATTGAAATTTCTTTTCATTTACATTTCAAAAGTCAACCATAATATAGAAAATGTGTTTCTCTTGCATAGAAATAATCTTACTTGTTCCCAAGTTTTCATTTGATTTTAGTGCATCGTTTTTCTTTCACTTACCTATTTGGGAGATTTTCCAGAATGTAAATTTGAATTATTTTTCTTTTGCAGCATCAAAATTGTTGAACCCAATAGCGTTGTTCCGCTCAGCTTCTTCAAGATCATCCCCGTCAAAAATTTTAATGACTCCTTCTAACAATACGGATGAGGATTTCGGAGGCACCGATGATTCATCAGAGGAAGATTGTTTGTTTTCTGTTAGTCATCAGTCAACGTTAGACAGGTTATATGCATGGGAGAAGAAACTCTACGAGGAAGTCAGGGTATATTACTGAACTCTTCTTTTTGGTGCATTTATTACTGAACATCTATCCTTGAACTATGATTAACCCATATGCATGGAAAGGCATTCACCCTTTAATTTAATTCATTATTTTTTTTTTCAATCTCACATTTAGTTGATTTTTTTAGATAATTATTGTTGCATGTCATAGTGCTTATGATTGTATACAATTTTATAATATGAAACTTAATGCTATGCCCACTTTCTTCTTCAACAGTCTGGAGAACGTGTTCGAATTGCATATGACAAGAAATGTCAGCAACTCAGGAATCATGATGTAAATGGAGAGGAATCCTCTTCCCTTGATAAAACAAGAGCAGCTATTAGCTATCTACATACCCAGATAACAGTTTCAATACACTCAGTTGAATCTATTTCCAGGAGAATTGAAACTTTAAGGGATGAGGAGTTGCATCACCAGCTTCTTGAAATGGTGCAAGGGTACGTATGAAAATCATTATTCCATATAACCTTATTTTCTAGTAAAACTTCTGCCACAAAGTATTTTCACTGTGAATATTCCAATTTGTCCTTTATGCCCCTTCTCTATGTTAATAATGCTAGTTTTTGTTTGGTAATAGTACAGTTTGTCAAGTTAAAAACAGTTTACTTATAATTAATTTTACGATACTCTGTATATTAGAGCTATCAAGTTTGCATAGCATGTACTTAACTTTGTCCGTTTATACAGTAGCCCACATGATTATGTATCCATTTTGATGTAAAAACTTTGATCATGCGCTTCTTGTCTGGAGAAGTGTATGGCTATGCATGCAAGAACGCTTTTTGTGCAATGTATCAAATGCATGTAATTACAAATAAAGTATCATGTATGCTGATTTAACGTACAAACTAACAGGCTCGCCAAGATGTGGAAAGTGATGGCAGAATGTCATCAGGCACAGCAGAGAACCTTAGATGAAGCCAAGATTCTTCTTGTGGACACTGATGCCAGAAAACAGTGTGCCACATCACTAACTGATCCGCAAAGGCTTGCTCGTTCCGCTTCCAATCTTGAAACTGAATTGAAGCGCTGGCGAAACACCTTTGCATCATGGATCAGTTCTCAAAGATCCTATATCCATGCTCTAACTGGCTGGCTTGTAAGATGTGTGAGATGTGAACATGATCAGTCAAAGCTAGCATGCTCTCCTCGTAGGTCTAGTGGCACTCATCCATTATTTGGACTTTGTGTTCAGTGGTCAAGGCGTCTAGATACCCTCCAAGAAACTGCAGTACTTGATGGAATAGACCTTTTTGCAGCAGGCATAGGGTCCTTCTATGCACAACAGTGTAGAGAAGAGACTCAAAGAAATCAAGTTGGATTAAAAGAACATGACGAGAATATGAAAATGGTGGAAGTTGGTAATGTTGAAGAGGTGATGAGTACTGAGAAATTGGCTGAAGTTGCTATTGAGGTGCTCTGTGCTGGTATGTCAACTGCTATGAGCTCAATGGCAGAGTTTGCTGTTGATTATGCTGAGGGATACAATGAAATTGTTAAGAAATGGGAGAATGTGAACTTGCAGCAGATTTCTTGTGGAACTGATTCATAGGTAGATAGATATAGATAGATAGATGGCTTATATTCTTTGGTTCATTTAAATAGTTTAGCAATGGGTGTCAGTGGAAGTACTTTATTGAAGGATAAGTTTAGATGAAAGGAAAATGAAGGGAAGGGGAAGATTTTGTGCCAATCCCTCACCATCGTTAAAGAATTTTTGTAATTTGGGGAGGGAAATGAGAAATTTTCAATGTAATGCTCAAGACCGACCCTCTTTATAAGTTTTTAAGAACATTTTGAAGTTCTCTAATTTGGGGATCTTGAATACTCAAACAAGAGAGGAAATTTATTAGTTAAGTCTCTACTTTTGGTTTTAAAATGCAGTTTCCTGAACTAATTTCACATTGTATTACAAAAAAAAAAAATAAATCACATTAATCAATACTCAATTTCTCATTCAAAATCTATTAAACTTTGAAAACTATTTTAAAAAGCAACAGTTATAAAAAAAAAAAAAAAAAGAATGAGGATGTTTTCTCGTCCACTTCTAATTTGTGGTTTAGCTTAAGGGTTAAAGAGATGAAGGAATTTAGATGGAACTCATTTGGTAATCCGGGAGTGTCTGGATTTGGTGTTGTTATTAGGGATTCTAACTCTCCTTGGGTTTTTGAATATGTTGGTCCATTTAGTATTACTACTAACCTAAATGCAGACATCAAAGCAATTTATCATGAACTAGACATTCCATGGTTTGGAGGTTTTTGACATTTGATTTGTGAATCTGACTCCTCTGTCTTTGAATTTCATCTCCAAAGATGTTTCAATTACTCACCCTATTGCAGTTTTGGTTATAAGTATAACATCCTTTGTGTGCATAGAGACTGACATCTTTTTTTCAACATAAGCTGAAAGAAAGCAATTTCATAGCAGGTGATTTGGTTAAAAAGGAAGTGAAATCCCTTGTTTCTCTTATGGCCTTTGATGTTTCTCTGCGATATCTGCAAAGTCATTGTTTGGCAAATTCGACAGGAATCTATTACTACATCTCATTAGCTGTCAGTCTTGTGCTGTTTTGATGTCCACTTTTAGCTTTTTGATGAATAAAAAGAAAATAGTTTTTACACATATGAACTTTTTTTAAACTCATTGAACATGTGCGATGCGTAGTTCATCCAGCACTGCTTAAGCAACAATTGTAAATAAATCTTTGTCATTGCATTAATGTACAGATTTAACGTTAATAAGTACTAATTGCTTCTTTTAGGCACCAATTGCTTTTAATTTAAAAAACAAGCAAAAATAAAGTTTCAAACTTTTAAATGATACACCGGATTTCGACAAGATTATTACTTGCAAAAACAATGTTACACAGACAAGCAAAGTTATATTTTTGGAATTAAAGAACTTGAGAAACAAAGAATAATCATACAAGCATTAGTATGATAACCATGATAGAGAAGAAAGGAGGAAACTTGAGTAAATAATTGGCGACTAACTTATTAAAATTCCAAGAGAAAAATGAAGTAAAGAGAGCAACAGTATCGTGTCCTATTTATTACTGGATTGGATAAACGTTTATAGCCAAGAATAAAGTGGAAAAAGGTAAAGAAATCACAGAAAGGAGAGAGAAAAGGTAGCTAATAACAAATTATTATTGAGAATAGATTTTAATTCAATAAAATTTATCTTAATAAATGAAAGAAAAAATAAATGAATTTATTTGAAATTGGTAAATTTTACATATGTTTTTTCAAATTTCTATTTAGACCCACAACTAATCTGTTTATTGTGGACCTTTAGGAATCAATACAAACCTACAAAAATATTTTGCACACTAAATTTATCTAATAAATGTAAAATGTGGATTTCACAAATCTAACCTTAAGTCATCATTAATTTCCGACATCTCAATAAAAAATGGCATCTTTCCATTATCCTTCTGTTTAACACTTGTGTATACAACAATGGACCTTATAACTAGAAAATTAGAATGAATGGTAAGTTTCCAATTTTGCTTGCTAACAAAGTAGGAGACGCTTGTTTTATTAAGGTTGGTGGTAAACTTGTTTCTGTCATTGAAGGAAGATATATAAACAAATGCAATTTCATTCCTAGTAATCAAGATCACCATCATCCAACTCCAGTTCAGCATCATCAAATGTAGTCATAAGTGTGAGGAACACAACAACCGCAACCAACTGTGCTACCACAAAATATTTGGCCTTCCTTTTGAAGGTTTTTTCCTCCTGTGTTTTCTCCCTTTTGGGTTTATTCTTAGGCTTCCAACCTGATTAAAAAAATGAAAAAATCAATCTTCATGATGCGTCACGGGACATGAGAGCTTAAAATAGCCAATAGAGATTTTCACATAATTATCAATTTACTGTATAATGATAATATTTTTTTGTTCTTGATCCATAAATGATCACATGGTGAAATTTAAAGACACACCAAGCTATAGGAATTAGGAGACAACAACTACGAGCCTTATCTTTTTATTGTATTTTAGTTCCCATAAAAGAAACTTCTTTGGGTTTCATCCCTTGAAATCTTAGAATTATTGATTTTAGTTAGTATAAAATGGGCAAATTTTAATTTGTTTATCTCCGTGAAAAAAAAGTTTGTTTATATCCCTCTAAAATATAAAATAATTATTTTTGGTCTAAAAATATTTGAAACTATTACAAGATGTCATTAGACCACACACATTGACTGCCGTTACACGGAAAGGTCACTTAACCTTATGGGTTGTCAATTGGTGTTAAATTATAGTGTAGACTAAAGACAAAATTTTATTCTTTGGGATGAAAACCAAAGAATTGTTTTTAGAAAAACTAAATTTAAAACTCGTTAATTTTCCATAGACTAAAAATATATTCAAACTTTTTGTTTTATTGCGCAAAAGCACAAGATGGAGTAACATGGTCACAAATTTAATCTAAGGAAACATCAGTTCAGTCAACCTCAATTGTTATTTGTTACACAACTAGCTAAACACTGGTGTAGCCATATCATATGCAATGTTCTGCGTGTAGTGTAGTGATTAACATATATTTGAAATAAAATTTAAAAATTAAACAATTATTTCTTCATTGAATGATCTATTGATATTTGAGCTAATTTATATTATAAAATGAAAATAATTAGCTTACTCCAATCCAAGTATAGAATTGTTAGAAATAATGACCTAGAAAGCAGAGATTTATTTTATACTACCCCAGCAATATGACACTATGCTAATGTATTTCCAGCACCACATCTAAAATAAATTATTAGAGAGAGGGAGAATGATTCCGTTCTAGTTATCTATACCCCTCCTCGAAAAGAGATAGGGGGAACACCACATACGCTTCTCCAGGAAATCTCATCAAACAAAGCTAAAGCGTCCATTTTTACAAAGTCCAGAAAATATCTTACCCGATTGACCTCTGGAAGCAGATGATGATGAACCAGTGTGAAATTGTGGAACAGAGGAAGGAGATGGAGCAGCTTCTAGAAGTTCTGTTTTACATTGTTGCACATACCTAACTAAATTAGCATGCTCCGAAAACTTGATTCGCAGCACTGAAGATTCCTGATGGTACATCAATGAAGGATGTACAGATTAAAATTTTCTCAAAACAACTGTCTGAGTGACTCTAATAAGCACACTAAAAGCAAAAAATAAAAAATATATCTCTGTTCTTCCTTAAGAAGGACCGGGAATCTCATGGGTAGAAGAATGCAAAAGAACTTAGTAAATAATCTTACAAGGCTTTTGTGTCAAAGATTAGTTTCCTTGTTCAGAAGTGTTACCCAATATCAGATATGTTTATAAAACAACATCTTTCTCCACAAGAAAACCAGGAATCCCAAATCATCAATCTCTCATTTGCTCACCCATCTCACTAGAACTAGTCTAAGTTACAAATTTTCCACCTAGAGAATCTCATTGCAATTATTTTATTATTTCTAGGTCTATTGTGATACATTCTCTCATGTCATGATTCTTACACCAAAAGAGGTAAAGATAAGTATTTATGATCAAAAAGCCTCAAATACACCAGATCACAGCAAAAAATATCTCGTACTAGAAGGTATAAAAAGAATGGTGAAATTGAGGCTGGCTGTTTATTTCCCAATCTGGAACCGATTTCAGCCAGATTTAATATTCTTATTATTTTTAGGACAAAATCTTTTAAATATCAACTACAATTCCTTGAGAACAATCTTAGTCAATTGTCATTCACTCCGCCAAGTGCTGATAAACATTTGTAAACACTTCATACGTTCATATACAGCTATTCTATAAATGGGTTCCCTAACAAAATACCTTTTCTGTATGCATCCCTCTTTCACCTAACTATTAGACTAATGTGCTACATTGCCAAAAACATTTATTCTTATATTGAGAATCTAACCAACTTCATGATAGTTCCCGAAGTGTAAAATGTAACCTCCATTACAATCCTCGTTCAATTTAATTGGCCGGTATAAACCAAGCCGCCACTATAGTATCCATAACAATCTCAATCAAACAATAGAAACACAGTTAATTAATATTAATACTTACAGGTAAAGTTTGAAGAATAACCAGTCCATGTGCAAGAAAAATAGCATCTAAGCTTGATGGCCTGCATAAACCAAATAAAGCATGCGAATACATCACCTGGAGGTCGAAGTTAATAAATTCTCTAAAAATGAAAAAAAAAAAAAAAAAAAAAAAAAAAAAGTCTTCTCGCAAAATGCTTTAACAAAAGATAAGCTCACAAGTTCAATACAATTCAACCAGAAGAAATCACCTGTTTTCAAGTAAGTAATTCTGTTCGCCTAAGCAGCTTGACAAGGCATCATATGCAGAGTTTGCTCTCTCGTAAATCTGTCCATCACTAATAACTAAGCATAAATGCCAAATTAAAGAGAAACTCATGCAAAACAACACTGCTTACTAACACACACACACACACACAAATGAAGGGAAAACCCTATAGTTTGGGTCAAACACGATCAAGATTCTTATACTTTCATACTGATGAATTACTTCCTCAACCTTCCAAAATACATACGGATTTAGTCCCTCTTATCCTTAAAAAATAGTACGTGTTCTTATCGAGGAGAGACCAAATCAACATTTGTTTAAGTTTAAGGACCAAATTCATTGATATGTAAGTATAGGGACTTTGACCATGTTTGGTCGGAAGTATAGAGACCAGAAACAAATATTTTCAAAAAATGAAATTTAATGAAAATAGTTACATAAGGAAAGAAAAATAAACTGACCTCTTCTTTCTTTACTTCAGCATTGTCATTAGTAATCCCATGTTTCAGCTTTACCCAATGAGCTTTCTTCCAAGAAAGAATCTTCCCCAACGGCCACGGAAGATCAGAGTAATAGATGCTATAAGCAGAGGAACCTTTCTCGCCCAACCAGAGTTCATAGGCAAGTGCATCAGCAAGCCAAGTGGTGAGAATTGCTTTGGTTGAAATCCATTCAGGGAGTGTAGAAACCCCACTGTCCAAATCAAGAACCCCAGCATCTTTCTTCAAACACTCAATGATCCCCTCTTTCTCATTGTTATAAGCCACACAGTCACCAAACTCAAAGTAAGGAATTTGATCTAAAGAAAACAAGAAATGCATATCCGTAAGCAAACAAAAGTAAAAACAAATAAATTTATGAGATGGGAATGAACCCATAAGCCTGAAAGAAAAAAAAAATGGTTTACCAGTATGAGGGTTATTGAGATGGAAATCCAAGTGAAAGGGAATTTGAGCAAATTTGAGATAGATGTATGCAGAGAGACACTGAGGGCAACCAGTTGGGAGACCAAAACATGGCTTCCGCACCACCAAAGTGTTCAATTCCGCCATACATCAAAATCAAAGATTCCTCAGGGGTTTAGTTTAGGGTTCATGTGACTGTTTTAATGTCTCATTTCTTGGTTTATTTTCATTTTCTTTTAAATGGGCCTGTTAATGGGCCTGTTTTTTTTATAAAGCGGAGTTTAATTTTTATATATGGTTTCATTTTATAAACGGGGTTTATAAGATGGAAAGAAGAGACTTTACTTAGGATTAAGATTAAGGATAATAAGAGTTTAATTTTTATATATGGTTAGTATAAAAAGTTATATTTAAATCAATTTTAAGGTAATAGCAATCGCTTTATAAAATATTTATTAAAAAAATCAGCAAACTTATCATTTAATCCAATTTGTAATTAGATTACAATGTATTTTTTCCAACTTTTATGCCAATTTGTAATTAAATGTAATACGTTTTTTTCTACACTTTGAGTGAATACACGATTTTTCAGACTTTAATTCAAAGTTTAAAATTAAAATCATTCGATAACTTTTTTAAGAAATTAATGATTACTTTTAACTAAAAATTCGTAAATAGTATTTTTAGGAAGAAAAAAAATATTTTATGAAATAAATCAAATCTAAGAAGTAATTTAAATAAAAACCACAAAAATATCATAAAAAAAATAAGGGAGCAATATAAATTAAACTTTCCATGCATATAAACTCCATTAACCTTTTATTTAAATTTTGTTTATAATTTTATTTAAAACACTTCATAAAAAGAATATATATACATATATATATATATATAATTTTTTTCTTTAAGTTAAAATTATCTTATACATAAGTTTTTTCATTTTTGTTTCACATTAACTTATTTAAAATATAGTTTTCAATTACGCATAAACTAGTTATAATGAAGAAATTTATTTTATTTTTATATAAACGTTTATGAAAAGTTTGTTAAAGATGTATTTAAGTAATAAAATTGTATGAATTTTAAAACAACAATATAAAATTTATTCTCGTTAAAAAATGAATTAAATTGATATAGATTCCATTGGTGGATAACCAGGTTCAGATAATTTTCAAGTCGATAATAAAGTTAAAGAAGTATTTATTTTTATATAATTTCAAAATTATAAGAACAAATAAATTTAAATACATAAACTATATTGTAGAATCATGACAATTAATTTAAAGTACATTATGAGGTTATTTTCAATTACTTTTAATTAAAAAGTTATTAAAAGTAATTTAAATACATAAATTATATTGTAGAATTATGACAAATAATTTAAAAGATAAAAGATCAACTATAGAAGTAAAAATAGGAAGACAGTTTACACGAGGGTTGAAAGATAAAATATTTTTGTCATATGTGAAATGTACATTGAAAAATTAAATATTAAAATAGAATTCTATTGGCTATTGCGGTTTTTTTTGTCCCACTCTGACGGGTCACAAAAAATCCCAAACAAAAACACGACAGCACTGTGAGAATAGCAAAAGCGAGAGAGAGTGCAAGTAACCTTCTCTCTCTTCGTGTACATTACAAAGTACGAAAAACGCACTTTTAAAATCTTCGTCCCTTTCTCCACTGCACTGCATTCAACTTACTTGACCCATAACAGTACTCACTAATAATAAATAAATAATAAACAGAAACATATCAATTCAGTCACACTCATCCTCATCCCTCTCTTTCCAATTTCCGCTTCGATAAAAGAATCTAGGGTTTCCTTAGCACTCATTCTTCACCTCCTAAAGGGAAACTCCAAAACCAGCAACCTAAGGTTCCTTTTCTTCTCGTCTTTTCTCTCTCGCATTCCTTTTTCACCCTTTTACTCATATCTTGTCAATTTCACCGTTCTTTTTTTTTTCTTCTTCGTCTTATTATTATGAATTGGTAATTTATGCGAGGTGATTGTACTTGATTGTTGTTGTGCTTGCTCGTGAGACTTGTTTTATGATCGTCGCTAACTTAGGTCTCTCCTTTGTTTGGATAGTGACAAAGTTGAAGTTGGAGAAGAAGACGTTCCGCTTGAAATAAAATTTTGAATAGTAAGCTTGCTATGACTTTAAGGAACGTTACAATTGCATAATTTAACTCTCTGTATTTCGTATCGTGACTTAACCCTGAATTTGCATGAGATTTTATGCGTTACACCTCTGCACTTTCACGTGGAGTAGTATATAATGAAGTTTCGTCTGTGTTCACTGTGATATTTCGTCGGTGTTCTTGTTCTTGTTTCTTGGTCTCTGATGGCATTTCTAGTGTAATAAATTTATTTTCTCGTTGAAAGTTTACGCTGAAGCAACACTTTGTGGGTGCACTTTAGGAGGCAACATGGCATTTCTGTTTTCCATTACGAAAGATGGGATAAAGTAATCTTCGAGCAGTAGTATGGCAACTGAGAGTCCAATCAGGATCTCTGAAGCTGGGGGGAAATGGCCGACTCTTAAGGAAGCTGCAACATTTGGTACACCATCCCATCATATGGCAACAGAGGACCTGGGTATATTTTTGAGTGGCCATAGGTTCCACGGCAGTGGAAAAGATGTGTTACCCAATCGTAGTGGCAGTGCACCTCCAAGCATGGAAGGCTCATTTCTTGCCAAAGAAAACTTATTGTTCCAGAACACCACTAGAAATGCAAGCCTGGGATCTCTCAACAGAGCTGTGCAAAAATGTGAGTCTCATGACCAATTACTAGCTTATTTTGCTTATTTGACTGTTCCATTGTCAACTTAAACACTAGATATCCTCACCCACTTATGTTGTGGGAAAATGGCCTATCTTGTGCATCATATTCGTAGTTTTAGGCTTTTAACAGCAATTGGGGTGTCTCTTCTGCAGATGATAGCGGTAAAGGGTCCTTTCATTTGTCACAAGAATCACTTGCAACACACAAGGAGGAGGCTGAGGATGATTCAACCCAACAGGTTTATGATAATGAGATAGATAAGGCTAGTGGAAAATGGCATAGACAGGATGTGGCTTCAACATCATCTAAGCACAAAAAATTAGTACTGGTGATTATTGTGATATCAACTTCTTTCTTTTACTATTTTTTGTAAGTTTTTGAGTCCAAAATTTGTCTACAGTCGATCACTTCACCTTTTTCCTTTATTGCCTCCATAATTTTTTGTGTGAATGCATGATTTTTTTTCTTTATTACAATTCAAACTTTCAGGAAGATCTTCCGCATACCATGTCACCTGTATATAATAAGTCTCTTGGAGTGGTGGATGAACTAATTGATGTAGATACTGGTTCAAATTCTTCTCATGACCCTTCTGTCACTACAGTGAATGCTATAAAACCTACTATAGGTGGAGATGATATAAGGGTGTCATCATTTGTTGATTACCCTGCTCCTGTCACAAGATCATCATCTCTCAGTTCCACTGGAAGCAGGGGTTTTAATCATTTAGATGTTACAATTGTAGAATCTCAATTAAGGTCTCTCACTGTATCTAATCTACCAAATTCAGAAAGTCAGAGTTATGAAGATAAGTGGAAGAATAGCTTACAGAATAATTTGATGCAACAACACCAACAAAACAATCCATGTGAAGTTCCTAGCACCAATTCTCAAAGTGAAAAACGTGCATACATTGGTATGGAGCAGCCTCTTCACAGTTCAAGCAAGTTCTCATCTGACGTCCAGCCTGTAGTGCCTGTACTGCAATCATCTGGGTATACACCTCCACTATATGCTACGGCAGCAGCTTATATGACCTCAACAAATCCATTTTACACTAATTTTCAGGCTTCAGGACTATATTCTTCGCAATATGTAGGGGCATACCCATTTAGTCCCACAGCTGTTCCTCCATATATTGCTGCATACCCTCCTCATGGTTCTGTACCACTCGTTGATGGGGCTACTGGTTCTAGTTTTACTCCCCAAGCAGCAGGGGTTTCTTCTATTGTAGGAAACATTTCACACGGTGCTGAAATGATACATGCAAACAAGGTTTTTGGACAATTTGGATTTCCTCTGCAGCCTTCTTTTGGTGAGCCTTTTTACATGCAATATCCTCAGCAACCTTTTGTGGAGGGATACAATGTATCTGGTCATCTGCTGACACCTAGAGCCAGTGTTGGTGGCCAAATTGGTCCTTATGATTCCCAGAAGAGGCTCAATAGTGGTGCTTACTTGGATGAAAAAAAATTACAGAATCAGAGAAGTGGTGCTAATTTGAATTCTAATAGAGGTGGGCTAACGCATCCTGGTTATTTTGGACACCCTTCAAACATGGGTTTCGCAACTCAGTATCCAAATTCTCCACTTTCTAGACCAGTTTTGTCAGGATACCCTGAAAGTAGTCCTGGCCTTCCAGGTGGAAGGAATGAAAGGAGACCCTCTCCAGCCTCTGGCAGAAACGGAGGTTTATTATCTGGGTGGCAAAGTCAAAGAGCCTCAGACAGTGCCCACAACCCCAAAATTGCTATTTTTCTTGAAGAGTTAAAATCCGGCAAAGGTCGCAGATTTGAGCTATCTGACATTATTGGACACATAGTTGAATTTAGGCAAGTAATATTTTCGGCGAACATTTTACCTATCACTGTATCAATTCCTTGGCTTTGGAAACTAAGTTCATTGTGGTTTCTAACTCCAGCACTGATCAGCATGGGAGCCGTTTTATACAGCAGAAGTTGGAAAACTGTGGTGTGGAAGAGAAGGAGTTAGTGTTCAAAGAGGTTCTTCCACATACTTCTAAATTAATGACTGATGTATTTGGCAATTACGTAATCCAAAAGGTGTGTTTTAAAGTGATGTACATTGTTATTAACTAACTTTGTGGTTGTCTGCAATCTGTTGTGCTCTAATTTGTCTGTTGCTCCTGTGCATAGTTCTTTGAGTATGGAAGCCCTGAGCAGAGGAAGGAACTTGCAAATTGTCTTCTTGGTCAGATACTGCCTTTAAGTCTTCAGATGTATGGCTGTCGTGTAATCCAAAAGGTATGTAATTTGTAGTGATTCATATCACAGTAAGACATTGGTCTATATTTATGTCAGTTGTTTGTCTTGAAAGCTATTGCAATCTGGTTACAAGATATGTTCAGGGATTTTAGCCAGCATGACTTTATTTCTACCATTTTGATGCAAAGGATCTCTTATTGAGATTTATTAATGATCTAAATAAATGAAGATCCTACTTAAGCATTTGCTAGAAGTCTGGCTTTTTGCAAATTGCAATCTGAAAATGGAGCTGTTTATCTCAGAATTTTATCTTTTCTTCTTGTAGCCAAGGTGTAGTTCCTAGAACTGACAAAATCAGTTTGTTTGCCCATAGATAAAGATTAAAGTGCATACGATCTGTTATTTGTTTTCCATGTCAAATACAATTACATAATTTCCCATGCTTGGAAAGAGGGCAATATTTTATTTCAGCAAAATTCTATTTAATTATCAACAAAAATTGTGCAGGGGGGGATTGGTTAAGTAGTGTCAACATGAGTTTATCATGTGTAAACAATGGATAGTAAATGGAAGGAAGTAAGATTTTTTTGGAAAAAAGATACATGATATGAGCATGTTACTTGTGCTCCCTTTCTAGCACAGATACTCACTTGGAGAAGAGGAAAAATGAATATTTATTTGATTTTTTTTTTTCAATACAAGCCCTCCCTGTCCCCAAACATAAAAGGGTTTTAGTTAGATATTGTAAAAGGTTTATTAGGGGATCATAACCTGATTCTGTTAATTACAGATAAACTGGATAAGCTTCTTGCATTAGTATTAAAATGGCATAGGGAGACTTAATCAGGAATTAGTTGAGAGTTTTGAGAAGAATTGTAAGGGAGAGAACCAGGTCACTCAAGTTTAAATACCTGAGTTAGAGAGCAGAGTTTCCACTGTATCATTCTAATTCTCTAGTTTTCTATCATACTAATACTGATTGGAGTGGTTTGTGCAGTAAAATATTTCTTTCTAATTTAATTTTCCAGCAATCTTTAAACTTTGTCTTTTATCCTTTTTCTCTATTTTTACATGAGTCTTAGATTGCTTGTACTTGATGCTCGGTTAATGCTCTAAATTCCAAAGTTTTATTTGTGTCACGGAAGAATGTTGAAAATAGATAGAAGTTATAGATTCAAATTAAGCCTTGATTTGAGAACTTATACTGAAAGGGACGTGGGCGAATTGGTTGACCGTTTTTGTGTGCCTAGGATTTTACTGATTTACCGTACAAGAAAGCATGGATCACATGGAGAAGAAAGTGGCGAGAAGAGTTAGTTACGGGAATGGAGGGGAGGGGTCTGTTACAGAGAAAGAGACTGGAGGAGGGGTGGGGAGGAGGAGGCCAGATGTGGAATTTGGCCATTGTGACTTGGGCTCTTAGTTCTTGGAATTGAGATTTTGTTTTCTGAAAACCATACTGGTTAACTGTCTTGAGCGGAACAAAATTATGAGTGCCAGTATTTCCAATTTATTTTGTGTTGGATTGAATTATCATTTCATATCTATCTAAATTTTGTGCCTGTGCAGGCACTTGAGGTTATCAATCTTGAACAGAAAGTTCAGCTTGTTCATGAGCTAGATGGAAATGTCATGAGATGTGTCCGTGACCAAAATGGGAATCATGTAATACAGAAGTGCATTGAATCTATTCCAACTAAAAACATTGACTTTATAATATCTGCATTTCGTGGTCAAGTTGCTATTCTATCTATGCATCCTTATGGTTGCCGAGTCATACAGGTAAGGTTATTGCAGTTACCTTTCCCATAAAGGAATTGATGTTTCTTTGATAGTGCATTTAGTACCATGATAATGTTTCTTGTAGAGAGTTCTAGAGCATTGTTCAGACGAGGTTCAATGTCAGTTCATCGTGGATGAAATCTTGGAGTCAGTTTTTACACTTGCTCAGGACCAGTATGGTAATTATGTTGCTCAGGTTAGTTACTATTTGTCTCTTGCATTTAATTGTAATGTTGATTTTTAGCAGTGGGTGGTTTGTTATGGTGCATAATAGAAACTGAATAAAATTGTAGGTATAGACGTGGCCTTTCTATCATTTATACAATTATAAATACCAACATGTATTTTCTATATGGATGTTTTTTTTTTTCTGTTGATTTCTTTATATTTCTATGATTTCCAGTTCATCCTATCTTGTATTTGACTTCAATTAAGCAGTTATCCTATTTCAAAGAAATTTCATATAATTTATAAAGCTTTTGTGATTGGATGGTTCGTTTTGGGTGAGGGAAGTTAGCCGGTATTGCTTTAACATATTCTCTGTTGACTATCAAGAAAGCCATAAAGCACCTATTATTTATTTGAGCTGATGGATGTGAATTTGGCTAATTCCATTTAGCCCATGTAATTGTGAAGGCGACATTAGGAGGTTTAGATATTTCTGTTCAATATGAATTGGATTCTAAATGGCAAAATCTCAAATGGTATTTTATAGCTATCATGTGGGTTAAGGTTGTTAAGTACACAAGGATGATGTTATGAGTCAAGGTTTAAAAATAAATTTTGCTAGTGGCATATAAATTGTAGGATGGCCTTTGTATTTTTATTCCAAAATATTATTACAAAGTGGACTTATACTTGCACAAGTGGTAGTGACTTGTGTCTTTTAACCAAGTGGTTTAGGACACTTGTCCTGGTGATGCCACTTTAGGTATGAAATGGAACGTTTCTACAGTTTATGTATAAAAAAAATACATACGCATGTTTACCGGAATGTACACCTGTGATTTATTGATAACATGTTTGGAGCCCACTCTGTCTCAAACTCTTTTCCCGTAATGTACTTGCATATTGGGCATGTGCAACTTTTGTAGTATCAGTTTCGTAAATTTACAGGCGAGTAATTTTATATTGTTCAAACTGCAGAGGACATTACATTTGTTAAGAAATTCGTTTTTGTGTGTGCTAGATGTCTGTTATGAACTCAATACATTGTATGTGAGATAGGGAAGTGCTGATGACTAGAGTTAGTAAAAAAGTACAAAGGCGTTTTGGAGGTTTCAGGAGGGAACGACCCAAATTCCCAAGCATGATCTTCAAATTAAATTGTACAGCTTCTGTGCATTTAAATTCTTTAGGTTTAGGGATATTTAAGGTCCTCTTATGCTTTATTTGGCTTTTAAATATTTTTTTTGTAATTCTGTTGATTGATAATGCCTTTTCAAATAGCTTTATCTATATGCTTTGAATAATATGGATAAATTCTGGGGTTTGCTTACCTATTTGACATTTTGGACATGGGGTATCTTTATGATGCTATGCTTATATCTTTACAGCATGTGTTGGAAAGAGGAAAGTCTCAGGAAAGGAGCCAAATTATTAGCAAGCTTTCAGGACATATTGTTCAATTAAGCCAGCATAAATTTGCGTCAAATGTTGTTGAGAAATGCTTGGAGTATGGTGATTCCACTGAACGACAGCTGTTAATTGCAGAGATTGTTGGACATGACAAACAACACGATAATTTGTTGGTAAGTATTAAATTTTCTAGACTAACCACGTTTACATGTTAAAAAATGTGCGCACATCATTATGCATAGCAGATTATATCCCTGAAACTGGCATGGAAAAGTTACCTTTTTCATTTAGCTTGTCAAAAATAGCACACACCTATACATATAACATTCTAAAAAGACAACAATCATCAATGAAATGAGTGTTAATAGCTTGAAATGAGTGCTAATGGCTTGAAGTTAGTTTGAAATTTGGTGCTGGAGGCTTGTTAACGGATGCCGATGGCAATTTATAACTTACCAGGAATTGAAATAAATAAATGCAAAGAAACAGGGAAGGAGAAGTGACATTATTCTATGGTTTAACTGAATCTTATATCTGAGGTTTCAGTAATTTATCCTTGGAGAATTATGTTAATTTATTATTCCTTGTGACTGCTACTGTTTTTCAGAAACAAAATTGAAATATTCAACATTGTGTTGTTTGATCTATAACATGCCTCGTAGCTCACACCAAACTTTGGCATACATGCTGTTATATAGTTGAAATATAAAAATACGGTGACTGGGAACTAGTTTCGACATTGTTCAGAGGCTTCAGTACCATATAAAAAGTACATTTTGCTTAAAACCTTATGTTATTAGGTAGGTCCAGAAATTTGAAACTTGTCACTTTATGCAAAGTCTGGTTCTTATTTATTGTTGTGTAAGTTTATACCCAGCACAAACCATAGTTGTACTGTTGTAGAGAAGAAACTCCTTATACTCAAAAGGATGGAAATTATTAAACTTGGTTGTCAAGTATATTATGTCTGAATGGTTTGATTCAAATATTTTATTGTAATTGTTTACACAGTATTGTCTTTCAATAAATAGTTGCAACTCAACATTTGCAGATGTTTTTCTTTAGAGATTGATACCTATAAATTTGAGTCTCTTTTTGATCCTTTTTTGGGTGAGTATTTCTTTACTTTTGACTCTGACCGTTTATTAGCCGGTAATAACTTAAATGGATAGTGTTTAGTCCATATATAACCAGTGCGATCCTGATCCCCCCTCCCGTCAAACAAATCTGCTTAAAATGTCTGTCATCTGGTCATTAAGAGTTATATGGTAAGAAGAGGGAGTTACATTCCCATCACCAGTTTTTTATATGTTGACTTACATTCCCTCCCAACAAATACATATATGATGATAATTATGCTGCATTTAGTATTCTTGAGATCTTCCAAATTATTACAATGGTAGAAAGTTCTTGAGCACTACATTTGTTGTGAATTTTGCTATAATTTTTTGGGGTTTGTACTCTTGTTTACTATTCCATGCTTGATTTAATTGTAGACGATGATGAAAGACCAATTTGCAAATTACGTGATCCAGAGGGTTCTTGAGATCTGTTCTGAAAATCAGAGAGCAATGTTACTCTCTCGCATAAGGCTTCATGCTCATGCTTTGAAGAAATACACTTACGGAAAACACATTGTGGCTCGGTTTGAACAGCTACTTGGGGAAGGTGTGTACACCTAGTACTTTGGTTTAGTTTGGTTTACAATACAAAGATTGTGATCAGTTTACACGAAATATGATTACATTATTCTAGTAATATAAACAAATCCTGGTTAGTTTATACAAAACATGATTGCATTCTTCAAGTAATACATGATGAGGTAGGTAGTGCCGGGGAAAATATGCTTGAGCTTTGCCAGGTGACACTGACTCATTCTTCGAATATTGAAGAACTAAATAGTGTGATAAAAGAATAATGTTTAATCTTTCTGGTTAGGGGTAGTATAATCCAGGAGAAGAATTGATGAACTTTTGGATTGAACTCATTTAATAGTGATATAAATGGCTTCATCAGAGCGTTTAGGATTATCTTCGGGGATGTTATTGTCTTCAACATTAGCATTTCTTCTTCACATGGAAATGTTATCTTCAACTGACGATGGTGACAGAATTAACAAAACATATTGCTACTTGAAAAGGCCAAAATTCTAATTAATATTCTACAAGAACCTGGGGCACTTAGTAGTAGTTTTGTCAGATATGTATCCATGTCAGACACTACATGAATTCTTCAAATATTTAGTTGTATTTTTATAATTTTTTACTTTTAAAACATGTATTCCAATGTTGATTGGAATACCATTATTGAAATACGAACGTTGTATAACGTTCAAGCTATACATATTGACTAACTACTACTTCGATGTGATAAGTTGACGTGTGTTGTCTCTTGACTCAACTAAACAGGCTATTAGGCGTGTACATATTGTATTTGATCTGGACTTGTACTTAGAAAGTTAATAAATTAATGTTTTATTTTTAGTTCCATTGTATAAAATTATGATATTATATTTTTAATATTATTTAAGAGTTATTGTTTTATTTATTCTGATTTAACAAGAGTTGAACAAATAAATCTTGAATTAGTACTTTAACTAGATTAAATATTGAATTAGTACTAGAACTAGTTTGATAACAAATTCAGTTTTAAAAACATTAGGTTATCTCACATAAGGAGGGATGAAGAATTTTGGTGGGACTTAACTTACTCTCAACCAAGGGAGGCAATGCTTTTTTTTTATTGCCTATTTTTGTTTTCTCTTCTTTCCTCTACCAATCAAGGGAGTACACCATTTATGATTTCTTATCCCTATATTTTTGCGTGCAGAGAACCAAACTCCTGGACCTTGATGAAAATAGTGGGTCTTGCACAATGCTTCTGTGACCTGCAAACGTAACAACTAACATGTGTTTCTATATCACAGGAGATGAATGAGAAATTGATCTTTGGGCTTCCTATTGAATAAACGAATGCTACTGTGGCTTCATATATGCAGCACCTAGATAGTTCCGATATTCACGGCTTCAACAAATGTTAGTGCATGCATATATGTTGTGCACTTAATGTAATTACGTCATTTAAGTGATTGGATTGTATTATTGCTTGAGTAGAATCAGTTGGAAGGAGAAATCCTTCGTGATGTAAATTTACTGGATCTTCTCTGCTTTACAGTGATTTTCTATAGGAAAGAACTGGGGTCAACCAAGGGTTTGTCTCTCCTTAATATCCGCTCCCTCCTCCTTATGGTTTGAGTGTTGATTTAATTGAGCGCGGTTAAGTTAAGCTAATTGGTGACTGTTTTGATGCTCTATTTGTCCGAACGAGGATGCTTGACAAGTTACCAGGTGCAGTTGTTGCTTGAGCTAGATTTAGAACAATGGCGTTATATCCAAAATTATTATTGGTGCTTGAACACACCTCAAATAACATGGAATTAACTATTTGTAAACCAGTGAATTTATTAGATCTCCACATAAACTGCGAGCTTGACTTGAACTAAGTATTCAATTTGACTATTAAACTTATTAACAATTTTGATCAAAATTATAAAATCATCTAATCATGCAATAAGTAACCAAAGTTCTTGAGTTTATGATTATCGTATATGCACAATTATTTCCTCATATTATTATTGTTCTGGACTTGATTTTCTCAACTTATATGTAATGGATGAATCAACATCCTAAAAATTCTTCAAATTAAGCATGACATCGTTGTTAAAATTTAGATTTTAATAAGATCGTAAATTCAAATTTTATGATTGTGATATATTAAAATTGTAGAAAACGTGTACATCATAATTTATTTTAGATACATCAGTCAACTATTTATCTTAGACAAAAGGATTTAATTTAAATAAAACCTAATATTAGTGGAATATTAATACAATTAAAATTTTATTTTATTGTGAGATGTAATATCACTTATTTAAAATTAATGTAATTAAAATTTATATTATGTTTTTTAACTAAAAATTAAGAGTATTTAAGATATTTCTATTATTTAGCTTTTAATAATAACATTGTAAAGCAAAATTGTAAGATTTTGTTACTGTATGTACTATTTGGAATTCAAATTTTATATAATAGATCAAATAATTTTCAAATAAAATCGTAAAAGTATTTGGATCACGATCTTTTGGGATTGTTTATACTAATTATTTACCATTCAATTTAAATAAAATATAATCTTAATTAAAAATTAATATAATTAAAATATTACCTTATTATTTGTGTTGAATATTACATAATTAAATTAATAGACAGTTGTTTCGTGCGCGAAACAAATTGCTTTTTGCATTAAACAATTTCTTAATATACCAACAATGTTCTTATTATTTTTATTTTAAAATTTATTTATTAAATAATTTTTTTCTCTTTCTCACACAGAAACATTTGGTACTTTTAAAATATATGATATATTTTTATTTTTCTTAAAATAATAAAAATAATATTGGTAATTGTTGAACAATTATTTTCTACACAATATAATTTTTTTTAATTTTATATTAATGGTTATTTTATTTTTTATTAATTTATTAAAATAAGATATTTTGTTGTTAAGATATTTACAATTTATACAATTAATTTTAAAAATTCAATTGAATATATTGTTTTTAAATATTTAGTTATGATAATAAATTCAACTTTGGTTGAATAAAATACAGACATTTCTAATATTTATAAAATTATTTTTTATTATTTATTAAAAAAGTTTATTAATATTTATAAAAATAATTTGTTATTATTTATCAAGATTGTTAATATTTTATTCAAAATTATACAAGATAATAAGAATAAAAAAAATATCATATCGTTTAAATTATACATATGACAAAGAAAAAGAGAAATGTTAATAACTTTTTTCTCAACATGTAAGTCAATTGAGCGTCAGAGAGAAAAAGAAAATTAAGAAGTAAATTTTAAAATAAAAATAATAAGAATAATGTGATATATTAAGAATTTATTAAGGATAGGAAACAAGCAATTACCAAATTAATATTATTACATAATTAAAATTAATATAATTTAGGTTCACTTTCACACTCTTTCCTTAGGTTTTAATTAAAACAAATCACAAATTTAATTAAAAATAAAAAATACTGTACTATTCACCTTGATCCTATTGATTTAGAAATTTATTATTCGGGTTACAATTACGACTGGTGTTGATTTGTATTACATTTAAATTTCACTCAGATTATCCTATTGATTTAGAAATTTATTATACGGGTTACAATTACAACTGGTGTTGATTTGTATTACAATTAAATTTCACTCGATTAACGATATTTTTAACTTTCGAATGCTTTTTGCCAATGATAAACTCAAATATGAATGATGCTCTGAAAATAAATAGCAACAGAAGATCGAAATTTGATAAATATGAACCCAGAATTATTAGTCAGACTCTATTAGTCAAAAGTAAGAATGTTAATTAGCTACAGCTATAATATAATTGCTCATCACTTGAAACATACTTGTACTCTGGAATTGTAAGCATCACAATTAAATGCTTGCCATAAATCGGTTTTTTTGAAACCAAATACAAAATCACAATCCTAAATTGCTCAAGAATCCCAAAAAAAAAAAAATTGATAAAATTGATATTCCAGCATTCTTCATAAATATCCTTTAAGGCTCCATCGAACAGATTTGACTGCAGTAACTTGCATGTAAGAGGTACATATAGTCACGACGGAGGCAAATGCCAGACAAAGATCAGAAACGGTCCTTTCTTTTCCGACCTGTGTACTTGCTATCCGCAGGAACGGCGGCGTTTCCTCTTCTTCTCATCTGCTCCTTCTTCCTTAGTATCCATTCCTTTCCCTTGCCACTCTTATTATTCTTTTTCTGTTTCTTCCGCGGTCTATGCCTATCTGATATGCTTACCTGAAGTTTTTTTTATCATTCATTAGTAATAAACCAGTCATAAGGCTAATAAAGACGGGTAAAAAACGACATTACATAACTTAAACATATTGCAATTCCAAAATCTAGAATAAATTTATTAAGGGTACCAATACGACCAACTCGCCAGATAAAACAAGAATAAATAACAGTTGAATTTTCAAGGAAGCCATATTTTAGAGGTTGTTTTTTTAAAGAACTATCATATAAATTGAATTTATAAGTGTGGTGGGACTCACTGTCTGATTTTCTTCATCTTCACTGTCCTCGTCGGAGCAACTCTCCCCATCTTCATTTTTACCTCTGGACACAGATGAATTTACTGATCGTTGACCACACGTGAGAACAAGGAACTCCTTTCTCCTCTTAGAACTATCATAAGTCAATTGTTCTCCAATTAGTGAAACACCAAGCTCAAGAAGGCTAGGTAATGATTCTTTTCAAAAGAAAGCATTAGCTAGAAAACAAATCAAACAAAACAGTACACCTCACAATCAAACATGATCGCTTTTCTCTAGGAGTGTATATAATAGGTAATAAATCTATAACTGTATAAAGCAAGGAGAAAATCAACTATGCACTAATGTGTGTTGAAATATAGTACTCATTTTTGTTCATCTTTCACCCATCCTTGTCTATACCATGTGATAGAGGCCAGTGGCGGACCCACGCTATGGCTAGGGGGTAACAATTTTTTTAATAAGCCTTTGAGAGTTGCTAAGATAAATATATGATTGACTACCCGAAATTTTAATTGATAGAATTTTTAGAACATTTTGTATTTGTCTATCATTTTGTGTCTTCTTTTATTTATTTATTTCGTGAATGTGAAAACATTGACAAACTTAAACTTTTCTTTGATATTGTTATGTATTAATTCTTTTGGACTTGCATTAATGTTATAATTTGGCCACCTCAATAAATATGCAATGGCTCCAACCCCAGTTAGGAGTGGAATATATTTTCATCTAAGTATACAGCTTAAGATGGTTCATTTTAAGAAGTTTAATAAATTTCAGCTGGTTCTCACAAATAATGCTCAGCAAAACAAGCAGTGACAATAGAACAGGGAAAAGGAATATAGACAAAAATTGAGCTTCTTTTACTTTTCTCAGTAAAAGGTCAATTAAAGTACATGAATATTTTTTACCATATTAGTGTTTAACGTGAACAGAAACAATAATTACAGCACTTACCAAACACAAGAGAACAAGTTAAAAAACAATTGTGCTGACTTGTAAAACACTAAAAATACAGAATAATTTTCCAATACATTAACACAGATGAACATATATTGTAAGATTTATTTTTTCATACCTGTGTGGAAAATCCACCACTATACCACCAGCAAATCCAGCATGCATTGCAGCATTCAAAATCAATTCACGCTGGTCAATATTTTCAGGATACACTTGAAATACTGCTCTAGCTCCATTAGATAAGCATTTATATAAAGATGTAAAAAATGCCCTACACAAGAAAACGAGATTATACATTATTAGAACAGAGAAAAGGAGATAGGTTTCAGGGTAATTGAATCTCTCTGTAGTGAGATGCAAGAAAATGTGGAACTGTGAGTCTTTATATGCTTAAGCTCAAAAAGCTCAAAAAGCTCAAAAAGCCCAAAATATAGAAGATTATAAATAATGAAAAGCAGCACAATAAACAAGGAAAGGTACATACTTCAATCTTAGTCGTGGGTTGTGAGAGGACTTATCAGCATTGCATAACCACTGCATTATCATATCAAAGTTTGCCTTGTCATATACATGATCCACGCATTCAAAATATGTAACTTTACACTTCACATACTGTAAGTTATAAACTGATATGATCTCCTTCACCCAGTAACAGCTCAGCCCAAACTCAAAAGGTCTTGAATTTTTCACAAGTAATTTTAGTTTGAAATATTCATTTATATTGAAAACACACCTGAACAGCAGATATACTGATGGCCCCATCAATGACTCCAGGACGAACCCCTAAACCCTGAAACCAAAGACAAGACGAAAGAAAACATGTAAAGTGAGATGCAGAGCATGCATCCTATTGCAGCACACAAACATCGTGACGAAATACACACAGACTATGTAAAAAACAGAGAAATCAAGAAATTAGCATATACCTGACCCATGTCACCAAGTAAAAGGTCACCCTCAACCTCTCGCTCCAAAGCAACATCTACAAGTTTAACATAACAAAATTAGCAAAACCAAAAAAACAAAAATCCAAAATAGATAGGACTAAAAAATAATATTTAAAGAAAAAAAAATGGAAGAACAAACATAACATACTAAGCATTGATGCTGAAATGTCAAGACCAATCCAATGGTGTCCATTCTCCGTGAGTGTCTCGCCGCTAAGTCCCGAACCACAACCTATGACAATCATTCACAAATCATAAGCATTTGACGAAAACGCCAGAGAATAATCAAATTGAATTGAATTAAATAAAATAAAATTACCGATATCAAGGAGTAATTTTGGAATGCCATCATCAGGTAAGGCAAGTAATTCCAGGGCTCTCTCTGACAACGTTGCCTTTATGCCACAGAAATTAACAAATAAATTTCATATAGAGAAAATCAAATATAATTGGGATTGGAAGAAGGAGGAGAAAAGAAAAAACCTGAATTTGAACAATTCGGGAAGAAGAGGTGTACTTCCGAGCTTCGGAATCGTCGTAGAATATCTCAGGCGGCGCAACCACCTCTGGTCTCGACGCCATCCTTTCACAACGCCAAAAACCCTAAAACCCACACACCAACACTCCAATGTTATATTTCACTTTGACACAAATAGGGAAGTAGGGTCGTCTCATATTTCTTATTATTATTTAAAATTTTGAAAAACAAAAGAATTTTATTTTTTTATTATAGTCATGATTTTAAAATTTAAAATATATTTTAATTAATTACAATGGATATGTTATAGACCTGCTTTCTAATAGCCTATTAAGTGAACTTTATTATTAACTAGTCTTGAAATATCACTTATGCTTTGTTTACATTTAAAGATAAATTTAGTGGATTTTTATTTCTTAAATTTATTATTATAATAATAATTATTATTTTATAAGTTTATTTTAGTTATTATTATTTTATAAATTAAATTAAATATTATTATTTTTAATTTTATTATTATTATTTATATTATTAATTTATTATTATATGAATATATTTATATAGTTATTTTTTTATCTATTATTATTATATCATGTTATATAATTATAATTATATTCGATTGTATTATGAGTTTATAAATCGATTATATTTGAGGATAATCAATTCCAATATAATAATCGATTATGATAATCTACTATCTATTTTCATATATTACAGTATTGTAATAAGAAAAGAAAAGTCATGTATAGCACACTAGGAAGAAGAAGAAGAAGAATGACATGCAGAATGACATCAAAATTTTTGCATGGCCAATGATACCACATTAATTAAGAGATATTTTTATAATTTAATTTATACTGACATAATTTTTCATATAAATCTCTTCCATTTACAAGAAATTCATTTCTATAGATTCTCAGCAAATCATCATCATTTGTCAATCTTTCATGTAGTAATTTTTGTAAATCTTTTTCTTATCTACAGTGGAAGCATAGAACCAAACAAAAAGTTAAAACAAATTGAAGAGTACTATTACCAAAATTATAAAGCTATTAATTAAAATATATAATGATTTTATTCATTATTTTGAATTTGATTTTCATAGCTTGTCATTGTAAATTTTATACATTATTTCAATTTCCATCCTAAATCAAATCAAGTCAAACTTAATTGTAAATATATGCATATTTATTTTTTAAGTTTTGATGAGAATTGTGCATTTACAGTTTCATTGATCTACCCACATCTATATCTTTGTTATGTAATTTTTACATTATATTATTTAAAAATAATTATATGAGTGAATTATATTTATAATACAGTTAAAATTATAATTTACGTATGAATATTTCAAAATATGTAGATATCATTCAGACTTGTCACTTATTATCTAAAGCCTTAACCTTTTATATTTTTATTGTTTTGCTATGATAATATTATTGTAAGAATAACTGGTGGTTTTAAAAAGATAATTGAATAAAGTCTAAACTCAATTTATTATAAATAAAAATTATTAAATAAAACCGTAAATATATATAATGATACATGAAACAGTTTTATATTGGTTTACTCTAATCTCTTAGACTCATTCACTTTTCACTTGAACAAATTGTTTAAGAGGTTTCATTATTCAGAAAACTGTTACACTAAATATATAATCCTCTTCAGGTTACAACGACTATATAAACCTATCAAACCAACGTCTACACAAACTTTTTCAAGTTACAACTAGTACACAAACCTTTATAGGTTACAACGAACACACAAACCTCTCCAGATTATACTAGTCTCAGTCTCGCTTAGATTAAGACCACTCAAATTTGAAAGAAGAATACTCTCAAAAGAGAAAACCATCAAAAAAATTATACAATAGTTTCGTACAACCCAAAAATTTATATGTTATCAATAGCAAATTTACAATAAACACTCAAATATTTAGTAAATTTTTCAATGTATTGTATGATGTATTTCTCCTTTTTTTTCTTGTTTCTTTAACTTGAAATTATTTTTTTATATGTAATTTTGTAAAAACTAGTCGTTGGATTGAAAAGTAAATGAATAACAATTTCTATTCTTGATTTTACATAAAATATGATTTTATCTACATATAAAAATAATTTAAACCCTACAAGATATCTTTGATTTGAAACAATTAATAACGTCATAATAAGTTGAATGAATAATTTCCATTATGAAAGAAATTTAAAGGTTAAAGTGCACAACATGTTAAAAAATATGATTTTGATATCTTTGTGAAAGTGACTTTGATTTGTTTTTCAGATTTAGAAACAAATAAAATCAAAAGAGCAAAATCATTTTGAATTGTTTCTATATTTAGATATAGCAACATAACAGTCCAATCTTAATCTCAAAAAGTTTATGCAAATAAAATATACTAAACAATTTTTTTATTGTAAACAAAGCTTGATAAAACCATGGACCAAGATGCAAAGAATGATTTGATCTCAAGATAAAACTAAAAGTAGATTTTAAAACAAATTTAAAGTATTTATTATTTTTATATTTATTTATTTCTAACTTTTTTTTTTATTTTTTAATTTTAAACAAAATTAATATGATGAAATCATAGTAAATAAACATTTGTCAGGTTTGCATTTCATCTGTACATATTCTACAAAGGTGTGTAATTAATAAGAATAAAGAAGATAGGTGAGAGTGGATAGGTAGTGTAGATAAGAAGTATAATGTGAAACATGCATATAACATCATGTCTGTATTTCATCTATACATATTCTACAAAAGTGTGTAATTAATAAGGATAAAGAAGATAAGTGAGAGTGGATAGGTAGTGTAGATAAGAAGTATAATGTGAAGCATGCATATAACATCATTTCACAAGGGGATGCAGAGGATTGTGTGTCTACAATATTTGAAATCTCTGTGAAATAATTGATTTGTATAATAATTGGTTTGGGATGAACTTTGTACATCATTATATGCCTAGGAACCATTTTTTAGGATTCAACTGTGTAGGATCAATAGAGAAGGTTTTTCAGTGGGCAATACTGTTTAGATAATTATTGTTTGACATATATATTTGGAAACTTAGAAATGATATTATTTTTAATAATAAGGTGTTTGATAATCAGAAATTATTTTTTGCTATTCAAGTTAAATCTTGAGTAGTGATAAAAGCAAAATACAAAAATGCTATATTTTCTTACTCTGATTGGTGCATTGACCCTGTGACATGTATCTCTATGTTATTGTGACATTTATAGAACTTGTATAGGATCTACATTTTTGTGGTACAGGATATGGTTTGACAATACTCCTTATATGTTGTGGATCCTTTTGGTATATATACAGTACATGTGTCATTGTTTTCAGTTCAGTTATTTGTCTGGTAGTTGTTAAATTTTTTACGCTCTTCATGGATGGTTTTTTCTGTTTGAGTTTCAGAGCTTCTTGTATGTAAGGTTACATTTGGTAACCTTATTACCACCATTCAATTTTATTCATTATTATACAGCAACAAATTTGTATATATTCATCATACTTAGATATATAACAAACATATAAGACCCATGATACTTTAATTATATATTGACTAATCATTAACTTAAACATCAAAAATATATTTAGGAAGACCTGCATGAAGGAGAAAGGAGTAAGAGAAAGAATAGAAAAGTGAAGAGCAAGAGCAAATAACCGTTATTATAGAAGATTTTTAGGTACTGTTTGGTCCTGGAAGAACATCTTTTTTATAACTTACATATGCTATTACATTTAAATGTTGATGTAATGAGTTTGGTATAAGGGAGAAAACTCTGAAAAACAAATATGAAGTAATGCTCAACTTTTATTTGAATTTTAAAAATAATTTATTTTAAACAAAGATAAATCGGAAAAAGTATTTTTTGTAATAATAAAGAAATTACAAAAAGTACATATACAAGAAATTCATACCCTATTAAAAAGTATTATTATATCAAACGAGTTTTACTAAAAAAATATTTTGTTATTTCTATATTACTATTCGCAATATATATAATAATTATTATGGGAAACATTTTTAAAAAATAAAAGTATTCAATCTAATCTAAAATTTTATATGTCCAATAATACATGGAATGGATTTTTTATATATATATATATTAATAATGAAAGGTCATAAATTCTTAACTATAAAATTGATAAATGATTTTACTATTGACAAAAGGATATAATAAAATAAGATTTATTTTTTTTGCTTAGGCTTATAGTTTCTAATCACACTCCTCCCCTTAATGTCATGTTCGATTGTTTTTAATGTTATAATATTTGAATGTTTTTTTACATAATATGTTTGAATATTTTAATACTATATGTTGTGATATTTAAAAGTTAATTTTCTTAAAGACAAAAACAATTTTTTTATTGAAATGGGAAATCTCAATAACACAAGATGCTGTTAAATAAGAAAAAAAGCATTACTAATATATAAGTGAACACTTACAAGTGCTGTACACATGAGTAAAAAAGATGTGTATAGTGTTGAAAGTAACGTTAACTTTTACTCGTAATTAAATAAATGTGTTATTGCTACTTTTAAATAATTAAGGTTATCCGTATTTTAATTATAAAAGTCAAAAGAAAATCTCACATTTTGATTTTTGATGATTAAATTTGTATATTTAAAATTTTATTATTTTATCTTGGCAGTGATAAATTAATCGGTATGTTTTTAGAAAGCATTATAATGAGATAAAACAATAATCGTTTAAAAAATTTTAAAAATTGTTTTCATATGATAAATATATTCCAAAATAATGTATTATATTTTTCTGCGAATTAATTTATATGTTTTTTTTTGTAAATAGAGCATAAATATAATACTCCAATAAAAAATTTGAACATTTTTTGCGTTAAAGTTTTTATAGATAACTACTGAACTTTTGGTAAAATTAATTTATAAAAATCAAAATCTTAGTTTATTACATTAGTTCCTTTCACCTTTTTTTGTCATGTCTGGTGGGTATCCAAGAATTTTCTTTCCCATCTAAATAATTACTTTATTTTTAGTTATTTCATTATAGATATTCTCTCACATTTTTTGCAAATTGGCATTCAATCTTTCTGTCTCCGCCGTGGGCTCTTATGCCTTCCATTTTTTTTTTTCAATTCTTATATTACACACTAAAACATATTAAGTTATTATTTTAAATTATTGCTATGGTTGCTAGTTTTATTTCTCCACATAGATAAGCTCTTTAAGTAACAATGTTAACAAATTTATATTTATTTAAATAGTTTTATTTATTTTGAATTATGTAATGATTTTATTCTTTTATGTATTTGTTATTTGATTTACTTTTAGTAATACATTAGTTCTTTTATTTTATATTTTATTATTTAATTTAGTTTTAGTAATATACTAATTTTTTATATTATTTAATTTATTTATTGTAATATACAGATTTTTTATTTTTTACTTTTTTTACTTTACTTTTAGTATAATATACTAGCTTTTTTATGTTTTCGATATTTAATTTACTTCTAACCTCATACTTATAACACCTTTAGATGCATAGGGAGAAAAAAATATGATACTAATATAATCAACTTTGCATAAAGTCTATAATAATACAAAGATTTGCCGTATAAATGATCTATTTAAAAATATACTAATATCTACATAATTAAATTTGTTTCTTCAAAATTTAAAATGAATATAAAATACATGATTTCAACTTTTTAATAAATTTATTCTTGTAATATATTTTAGATATTAGAAGTATATCTTTTAATATTACGTTACATGTGTTTTTCTCCATTATGTCAGATTGTGTATTTTGATCTTAAGCAGATATTCATTACAATCTAACATGCAATAATGTTATAGAAAAGAAAAAAAAATATTGCAAAATTGAGAAGTTGATTTGCTTTAAGATACAATTAATGAGACTTGTCATATTACACTACCAACCCAGTGAATATTACACCTATGTTACAACAACTGCCAATGTAGCATATTTTAATAATATTTGTAGGTGCACTGTTTGGATCGAAGTCTCGGTCGAGACCTGCTACATCTTCACCTGTGGTTTTTTGTTTTCATCTTTGTGTTTCTTTGTCTTCCTTCTCTTTCGTTCTCCTGCTTCTGTTCCGTTGTAATGGTTATGTTCCATTCTCCTCGATTTTGTTAGTGAAATCGTCACCTTATAAAAAAAAAGCTTTTCATGTCTGATTACTTATTACAAAGTAAAAAAAAAAGGTGTTTGTAGCTTCCTGGTAAACACAAAGAAGAAATTTTTTCCAAGCCCAATGGCGTACAAACTATCCATAAAGAGTGCATGCGTTGCATGACCTTAGTCTTCTAAGTAAAATCCAACTCTTTCATGCAACAACCAATCCTCACGGGAAATTCATTTCAACTAACCAACGTCAGAATTTGCGGCATAGAATGCAAAAGTACACTTTACATTTTTTATTTTCCCAATTCTCTGCCTATAATTATAAGACCTCTCTAATCAACCTATTCACTCATTAATCCACACTCGTGTAAGAGAAAGCAAACATGCCACTAACCTTCGAAGTCTGTTACACTGTGAAGCCTATGGAGCCAACAAAGTGTGGACGTGTACCCCTATCTGAATGGGATCAAATAGGTACTATAACTCACGTTCCCATAATCTACTTTTATAGTCTCTCACAAAACTTCGATCCCTTCGCAAACTACACCATTGCTTCCAACTTAAAGGACTCATTAAGCCGAGTCCTTGTACCGTTTTACCCTCTAGCGGGTCGTTTACACTGGATAAGCAATGGTCGTTTAGAGCTTGATTGCAATGCTATGGGGGTTCAGTTCGTTGAAGCTCAGTCCTCATCGACTTTAGAAGATCTCGGTGACTTTTCACCCTCTTCAGAGTACCAATATCTTTTTCCCAAAGTAGACTACACTCTCCCAATTCACGAGTTGCCCTTGGTTCTTGTTCAGTTAACCAAGTTCAAGTGTGGTGGCATTAGCATCAGCGCAACAATTTCTCATGCCGTTGCTGATGGACCAAGTGCCTCGCACTTCATTTGTGAGTGGGCGAGGCTTGCTCGTGGCGAAACTCTGCAAACGGTGCCGTTTTTTGAGCCGAAAGTGTTGCGTGCTGGGGAGCCTCCTTCGGTGCCGCTAACAAAGTATCACGTTCACACGGAGTTCGATCACCCTCCGTTGTTGCTAGGCCAAACGAATAACTCAGAGGAAAGGAAGAAGAAAACCACAGTGGCAATTCTCAAACTGAGCAAATTCCAAGTTGAGACCCTGAGAAAGACAGCGAATGAGAGTTGGCATAGACCTAGGAACGGTCGTGCTTACACTCGTTATGAGAGTGTAACTGGTCACGTGTGGAGAAGTGCATGCAAGGCAAGAGGGCACAAAGAGGAGCAACCAACCGCGGTTGGTATTTGCGTCGACTCGAGGGGTCGCATGGAACCTCCTTTGCCAAAAGAGTATTTTGGAAATGCTACTTTGGACGTGGTTGCTTCTAGCCTCGCGGGTGATTTGATGTCAAAGCCTTTGGGGTATGCGTCCAGTAGAATAAGAGAGGCGATTGAGAGGGTGAACGATGAGTACGTGAGGTCGGGGATTGAGTTCTTGAAGAATCAGGAAGACTTGAGTAGGTTTCAGGATCTTTATGCAGTAGGGAGTGAGAAAGGGCCGTTCTATGGGAACCCTAATCTTGGTGTGGTTAGTTGGTTGACTTTGCCCATCTATGGGGTTGATTTTGGATGGGGGAAGGAGCTGTATATGGGTCCAGGCACACATGACTTTGATGGAGATTCTTTGCTTCTTCCTGCTCCTGATGGGGATGGATCTTTGATGCTTGCTTTATGTCTGCAAGTGGTGCATATGGATGCGTTTAAGAAGCATTTTTACGAGGACATTGAGTAAGTATCATGTGAAAGGGAAACACACTTGCATGCACCAAGATATAACTGTGGTCGACAGCCTCTCAACTTAAAATAACCTAAATAAGACTATGAAATATGAAGGTTAGTCATGTGAATGCTCACCATATGTTAATTTCTTACCATTGTGTTGTACCTCTAGTTTTATCCATTGCAATAATAAAGGAAACATGTTTGTTTGACTAATTATATTTTCTAAAACTTTGTATTCCTCATTAGTTATGCAGATAATTCCAAATTTGTTTTTAACCTATATCACCCATCATCTGAATAAAAATATACTATTATTTGGCCATAGACAAAACAGTTATTATAAAAAGCAACTCTGCATTCTTGCAAATCCCTTAAAAAATAGTGCGTATAAATGGGTTATATATATTTTTTTGACTGACAAAGAATAATTAATAAGAACACTCCAGAAGTTTCAACAACAGAAAAAGTAAAAACGTTACAAGAGACCCAACTGACCAACCCCTAAGTCTTCAAATAGCACCTAACCAATCCAATTCAGGACAAAAAATAACAAATCTAACAGTACAGCAGCTAAACAAGTGATACAAGAACCAAAGCGCTCTCAGCATATTACAAAAAACAAAACAATAGTGCCATTGCTAGCTCACAACAATCAGCCTGAAGAAGATATTAAAAGCCAAGGAAATGCTTGTGCCAAATTTCGAACAGAGACTTTGTAATAAGACACTTTTGCACGACCAGAGAGATGCATAATGCTCCCATTTGACCTGACAATACGATTCTGCACTTGACTATTGTGCTTGAATCTCCTACACAGCCAACCCAGAACCCTAGTCTCCCAATGACGTGTCACTCGCTGTTGCCTGCACTAAGTCCAATGTGTTATATGATTATGATGTCATTGCGTGTATACAATTTAAGTGGATATATATGGTTTAGTAACATCTCAAGCTCAAATAATAGTCTTCTGTTGTTTATCTTCTCATATGTATTTTATTTTCATATATGGAGACAAATATGACTTAAAAAGTTCACATTGGATAGAAATAGGAAATAAGAACAGTATAGGAAAATTTATCTACAAATTTTACGTCAAAGTTTTGAATTAATGATAATGCTAGGATTTAGAGTGTAGAATTTAGAAGTTTTATATAATTTTATGGACGAATTATATATTTTTAATTTTTCTGGTCTTTCCTTCAAAAGAACCCAACGTATATATTCATACACATATTTATTATTATTATTATTATTATTATTATTATTATTATTATATATATATATATATATATATATATATATATATATATATATATATATATAATTTCAAGGATTTCTGTCAAAATAAAAGTTTGTGTTATTCATATAAAAAATTCAACATCATATATTGATGTTATAAAAGCAAAATTTTAATTTTAATTTTCAAGATATATTAAGCAAGTATTTGTTATGAGTGTTCTAGCATGAATTAGAACTTCATTTAAATTACAATATTCAATATTAGTGTCATGTCTTGTCTGAAAATTATTATTAGGTTTCCTACTTGATTTTTCTCTATTTTTAATTCGTTGGTCCCCTTAATTATTATATTGATTTTGCTACTCTAATAAGTTATGTTAATATTCAAATATAAATTCATTCTCTTCTCTATTTAATATAATAGTAAATAAATCTTTGCTTGACATGAGAAGATTATAAGATCGTTTTCAATCCTCCATTATAAAGGACATATTAACACCGATGTATGTGAATTAGGAAGTAAATTTGAGAGATTTGACATAAAAATTATCTAAAAGTTAGATTGTTTGTATTAAGAAAAAGATAGTAACATTTTAAAAAAAATGTTTGTATAAGTTTGTGAATTATATGATAGATATAATAATATTTTAATACACTAAATTATAAAATTAATTTTATAATTAAAAATAAAATATAATATTTATTTAATATAATTAAAAATATTAAATAAATAAATTATATATAAAAAAGTTATAGAAAAATATTAAATTAGTTATTATCTTTAAAATAAATTGAATTTATTATAAAATATATTAATTTATTAATTAAAAAGATTAATTTTTTAAAATATAAAATTATTTTTTAAAAATAATTTTAACATTCAATTCAAAAATAAATATTATTCCATAATAATAAAATAATTGTTATCATATAATCGATAATATATATTAATATATTATTATAATTATTTATAAAAATATTTTATTAATTTTTAATATTTTTATTTTATTGTAAATATAATTATTATATATTTTTAATTATTTACTATTTTAAATTAAAATAATAAATATTTTTTTATATTTTATTTAATTATAATAAATTTAATATTATTATTTAATTATGAAGAGTAATTTTTTTCGCAAGTCTTCACTTAAAGAAAGGGGAAAGTTTGAAGAATTTTTTTTTATTTATTTTTACAATGTTTTGTTTTCCCAACTTTTATATATATATATATATATATATATATATATATATATATATATATATATATATATATATATATATATATATATATATATATATATATATATTTTTTAAGTTTTCATCATTGAAAACAAACAAAGCATAAAAGAGATTACCAATTAGTTAGACAAATGTCCGCCCACTCAAAATCGAGTATAAAGATTAAATAAATGCTTAATTCAGGGAATATACAAATGTTCGTCTACTCAAAACCAAATATAAAGATCAAGTAAATGCTTAACTCGGGAGACGCATAAACGTTTGCACACTAAAAATTGAGTATAAAGATCAAGCAAAAATGCTTACTCGGGAGACAGACAAACATCCGTCTACTCAAAACCGAGTATAAAGATCAAGTAAACTCTTAATTTGGGAGACGGACAAACATTCGTCTACTCAAAACCGAGTATAAAAATAAAGCAAAAGCTTAATTCGGAAGACGGACAAACATTTGCCCACTCAAAATCTAGTATAAAGATAAAGCAAACTCTTACCTCAAGAGACGGACAAATGTTCGCCCATTCTTAAATCCGAGCCCTGAATACATGTTCTGCAAAGACTTGATAACTCCAAAACAGATAATGCCTTATCCAAACGGAAGGTAGGCCGAGAGAGGTTCATGTTGGTCATCAAAACGGTTCACATGCTAAAATCACGAACTCGAGAGGCTTGTGTACCTACCCGGTAATAAAGCCAGATTCAACCGAAACTATCACGTTCCAGCTCTATTAATTACTCGTCAATAGCATTCTTTTCTGATTGATTCTGGTTAGGCTAGTTGATTCTAATCTATCTCAATGAGCTTCAGAATAATAATTGGTGATTCTAAACATACAAAATCATTATGAGAAAATATACCATCTTAAATGACAAAGTCTTGAATGATAAGGTCCAATAAAGATGACCAAGATATATTGAAACTACCATTTATCTCATTATTCTCTTACTTCTAAACACGTACTAGCTTAGTTGTCACAGACGCCACCGAAGATGACCTGCACTTAGAGTCGAGTAAGAACATACTTTTCCGGATAAGCTTTTAATAATTAAGACTTTTATTTATATATATAACAGGTCCCAAATTTATTTGTATGTTGCAGGAAGTAAGTGCGCCAACGAAGAAGTATCAAATAGCCTATCTTCCACAATCTCATGGTGTGAAAGCTCCACGTACATTTTTCATTATTATCCATGCCCTCTCGCACACACTTAAGCAAACAAACAAACAAATAGCGTACCTAGCCTTTAATTTTCGTTTTTCATAAACGTGGACTTAAATGGGAGGGAGCTCCCACGTCCCATGTGCATATGAAGATGTTCCCATCATTAAACGATTGAAATAGGTTGTGATTCAGATCTTCAAAACTAAAATCCCTAATCCAAACATGCAAAAATAGCACCTTTCTTTCAACAGGACGTGGTCACGGTGGTCAAGGCAACAATGATGAAGGGTATAATAAGGAGAAGGGACAATCTAGTCAACCAAATTGGCGTTGAAGAGGACGTGGTCGAGGAAGAGGCAACCAATCAAATCATTCCAACATTGAGTGCTATAAATGTCACAAATATGGTCACTATGCGAAGGATTGCAACTCCGACAAATGTTACAGTTGTGGAAAAGT
>Ga0209700_100684_pt1 | contig 66712 bp, 24 predicted proteins | sample SiratroredBW_FD_187528 | JGI IMG/M metagenome (GOLD analysis project Ga0209700, IMG submission 187528) | Root nodule microbial communities of legume samples collected from California, USA - Siratro red BW (SPAdes) (version 2) | ecosystem: Host-associated > Plants > Roots > Nodule | place: USA... | reverse complement strand
TTACAGATTTGATCCTTTTGTTTTTTAAAATTGAATAATTTTAATCTATCAGTAATATACTATTCATGAATTGTTGACATATATGAAAATTTGCTATTAAATCTTATTACTAATATTTTATGAGTGTGAATGAACTACTGACATCACGTCCATATACGTATCTTTTCTATTAGTAATTAGATGATATATTTATAGCAAACTAAAATTACTTAATTTTAAAATATTGTAATTGAAATTAAGAAAAAAAATATTTTGTTAAAAGTGTTGCAAGTATATAATAGAAAAACATATTTTTAATAAGAAAATTTCTATTTTTATTTTTTGTATTATCTTAGAGGGAAACAAAGAAAAGAAAAAGAGAGAAAGGTAAAATATATTTAAACAAATATAAATATTATTAATTAAATTTTCATCTTAAAAATATTATTGATATTTATATTCTCAAAATAAAAAAAATTATATCATTCCTTTGCTGAGTATATTTATTGTCATTATACCCTATGTTAAAATGCATCTAATTTTTGTTTTACGTCACATACCATATGTTAAAATTATTATCACACGCATGTAAAAAGTATTTTTAAACGAATATTTTAAATTTTATAAAAATTAAATTAATTTAAAAGATTAAAGTTAAATTTGACTATTTATAGTACAAATTAAAATTACATTCCGATTTACCGTCATTAAATATCTCTTTTTATCAGCAAAATATATATTAATATAAAAATACTTTAATTTTAACTTATTCTTACATAATCAACTTATAAAATTTGACTTATATCTTTTTAAGTTGAGGTATAAAATTTATGAGTAATTTAACGGTAACCAAATAACAAGAACAATAAATTATCCAAGAAATCTAATTAAGATAGACGTCTGTTTTATATTAAAAAATAAATTTAAATTTAACTCATTCTTATTTTTAAAATAAAATTTATTTTCATTTATATATTATAAAACAACATTTAAAAAACATATTGGATAACCAACTTTGTATCTGCTGCTAAAAAAACTGTCCAAGCACTCAAATACCCTATCGCCATCAGTATCGTTATGCAAATGGGTATATCAAATAAATCATAGCACAATTCTTAGTAAATCATGAATTAAAAGACTAAGAAAACCATAATGCAAACATGCACTAGGATTCAATATTTCTCTTATATAAGGAATAGTATATGATTCAATATTAGAGAAAAGTATTTGTATATATATACATCTTATACCACTACTTGTATATAGCCTCTATTAATTTGTATAAGAAAATGGCATGTGAAATACCGTGATGGGGAAACAGACATTTAAGATCATGATTAACTAACAACAAACACTTTAACTACCTAACAATATCTATAAGGAGTTGCGATTGTCTCCCCATGATAATTAATGTTAATGGTGAGGGATCTTCCACTGCAATGGTTGAAGACATTATGTTAGGTAGGTGGCATAAGGGCATTGGACAAACGTCAATTTCGAAGTTACACAACCCCGTCATTGGGGCAGCATTCAGAAGGTCCTGTTTTTAGTAAGACTAGGACATCACTATACATGCTTATCCTTACCTTAAATTAATATTGTAAAAATGGAACTCTAGAAGAATACATTCAATTTGTTTCCACTGGGTGGGGTCAAATCAGAACATAATCTGTTTTTATTGATGAAATTATATATATATATATAAATTTTTTTTGAACTTGTATTGTTAAGAGGTTAATTTTGGATGTTTATACTTTAATATGATGATGTTTTTGAATTTTAAAATATAAAATTATATTGGTTTTTTTTTTATCCTTACAAATGAAAAATTGATAAAGATGAATTTTGAAAAAGAGATTTTTTTTTTTTAAGTAATGGAACTGTGCAGAGATATAATTGATTTTTTTTTATCAGCAGCAGAAATATAACTGATAACATTGACTAAGTTATTAAAAGATCTTAAAGAGACTCTGTTAAAAAAATTATGTTATCAAGAAAATAGTTGAATATATAATTAATTACGTTAACGAAAAAGCAATTAATATCTCTAATTACTTCAATTCTTCAGCAATTGCCCTCTCAATTATTTGTAATCTTTAATTTTATATTAGTTGTCACGATTAGCTGAAGTCTTTTAATTACTTTAGTTTCATAATATTTAGATATAAGATTATATTTATTTTCATTTACAGTTCAAAATCATCTTATTATATCATTTACTCACGATTATTTACAAATTATGCAAGTTATATAGACTTGTGTAGTTTAACATTCTGAAATTTATTATTATTATTATTATTATTATTATTATTATTATTATTATTATTATTATTATTTTTAATTTATCTTCAAAGCGGTTTCCATTTATGAAAATATTTTATATTTGGTTTATTACATTTATTCAAATTTACCTGCATTATTTACCAGTTTTTTTTTTTTTAAATTGAAGTCATTTTGATTAACTTTAATAATATGAGGGGCATAAGTGGGAAGATCTCGTAAGAATGAGAAATGAACCAAATCATATAAGTGAATGACACCACCTTCAACCCAAAACCTTAAGACTTAAGACAGTAGGTTTATAGTCTTATTTCTTATATATTGTTCAACTTACTCAATTTTACTGGGACTTAGACTCACACTTGAATATCCAACAATCTCCCTCTCAAGTTAGAGCCCCTCTACACTCCCTATCTCGTATGTCACGAACTTTCGGCTCTGATACCACTTGTTGGAAGAATCCGAGAGGCATAACCGGAGAGATTTAATAAAAATAAGAAATGGACCCAACATACAAGGAAATGACACTACCTTCAACCCAAAACCTTAAGACAGTAGGTTTATAGGTCTTCTTTCTTATATATTGTTCAACTTACTCATTTTTATTCAATATAGAACTTAGACTCACACTTGGATACTTAAGAATATCTTATGAAATAATGCGAGTGATTTGATAAAAAAATTAGAAAAAATTAAATAAAAAAATAATAGAAAAATATATTCTGCACTTTAAAAAATTTTCATTTTTTCTTTTTATTTTGCTGGATATATGTAGAGAAATAAAAATAATAAATTTGGTTTGAAAGTTGATACCCCTAAAGCAACAATCCATTTCCACACTTGAAAGGGAGAAGATCGGTCACCTTGATCTGTAGCTCCACCACGTAGCAGTAGAGTGGAATTTAAAAAGAAATGTTGGGCAAAGTACTGATATATGTGTAAAAAATGCTCCACAAGAAGAAAAACACATGAATTAATAATGTTAATACCCTCGAAGCTGCACTTTTCATCAGCATTGGAATTGTTGAGTTAGCATTGAAACACATGATCTAGAATTGTACTCCTGAAAACGAATTGTATGTTTTTTAAAGTCACAGCTAGAGTTGGTAAACATAATCTCCCAAATAACTTTGTTTGACTTTAAACTTTTGGGGTTAATAAAATACTAGTGGTCCCTGGTGTTCATGTGCTGTTGTAAATCCCTATATGTAATTTTACTAAATTCAATGACATTCGTATATATACTTTGTATGAAGAGGAACTTTCTGATATATTTCTCTCAGCTACTTGAGTCAAAATCTTATTATACTCATCGTATTCGTGTTTCCAAAGAAACAATCGTTTAAAAGACGTGCAACTTATAAACAAGGAAAAATATTGCAACACTGATAAAGAGACAAAAAGAGAAGAGACACAAGTTCCTGATATGATTGAAGAAGTTATACGTTAAAAAGAGAAAAGTAAAAGCAGAATAAAGAGTGTCCACTAGATTTACGTGTATATAGTGTTAGAGTGCTCCAAAATAGGGTTTCTTATTATTAAGAAGTTTTTGCCTAAACTTTCCCATAGCTACTTGGAAAAATCTTCAACTTTTACCTACCCTTTTGTCTACTCAAATTATTGTGAATTCAAGATGTATTTAATGTAAAAGCGCGCACACACACACGTATGTGTGTATATATATAAAAGTTAATTAAATATTAGATGAAGAGTAAAAGAACAAATAATGAAAGAGTAGTTGATATTATTTTAAACTTTAAAACTATAATAAAAATCCTCGCTTTTAGTCAAATAATTGTGAATTAAAGGTGTATTTAATGTAAAAAGAAGTATTTGAATGGTTGAATATTCTAAATATTGAATGCAATTTTAAAATATTTCATGAAATATAATGTTTTAATTAGTGGAGATTTTGAATACAAAATAAGGATTTAGAATTTTTAGGTAAAAAATATACTTTAAATATACCTAAAAAGTTTTGTCTTCTTCTTTTTGTGTGAGGCTATTATATCGTGACAGTATTGTTAAAGAATTATACCAAATGTTTAACTATTGGAGATTTTGAAATTATGACTCGGATTTCATTAAGTTTGGGATTTTTTTTTCTTTTTTAAATGCATACTTTAAATGATGTCATTTTTGTTACCATATTTTGATATCATTAAGATATTGGACCAATTGCATATTGTTCTTATCTAATTATATTTTCATTCATCCATTTGTGTACGAATTATGAGTTTATTAGCTCGTGTTATGTTTGTCTTTATTTGGATTCATCATTTATTTTGACATAATTGATATTTATTTATCATATACTATTTATTCTTGAATTATTAAATTAATATTATTCAGATTTGAAACGGATAGAATTAATATGATATAATCATAATAATTTAATGTATAAATACAAGCTATTTGGACATATGACATGAGTGAGTTCGTAATGGAACGACGAGCTCTCATTTAAGATACATTTGACAGTCTGAGACCAATAACATATACTTTAATTTTTCAATTTATGAAAAATAATAAGGAATATTTTATTATATGTTATACTTCCAGTTCATTCTTAATTTGTCTTTTAAATAATATTCTTTTTTATATGTTATTTTTTCAAATTTTAAGATAATATATTTTTTCAATTATACATATACTTTAAATAATAAGGATAAAGCAAAATTAGCTATGATAACTAAGAGAAAATTTAATCACACAAAAATATACATTCAAAGAAAATTAAAAGGAATATAACAAACAAATCATTTAAAATTGTACTAAAAATGTAAGGAAAGATAATAATTAATTTGAATAAAAAAGTTTAAACAATTATTATAAATCAACTGAAGAAGAATACAAATAAATTATAGTTAAAATTTGGGCTTGTCTATAGTAAACATCTTTTTAACTTTTATAATTATTATTGTTATAACGAGTATGCCATGATTATGCATTGTTAAAGTGAATATTTAAATTAATGTAAAGAATACATGAGTCTTTAGATAGTTTTGTTTGTTATTAAGATCCATCACTCTTTAGTAGCAAATCCAACTCATTGCTTGACCACCATACCCTGTTGCCACCAAAATTCAAATTACTGTAGCGAACGAAGTGTTCTACACTTAATCGGTTAAACTAGTTTTTCAGCAATATATATAAATTACTAAAGTGAATACTGACTGTGATAACACACTTTCAGTGTTTGTGTAGAGCTAGAAACAGCGACTTTCAAATTCAACGAGAAAGTAGCGCATTAATCAGTGGAAGTGGAGTGGGTAGTGTACAGAATCAGTGAATCAGTGTGATGGGTCCTGAGAGAAAAAAAAAATGAACAATTTACTCAACACTTTAAGGTTTGTATTTCCATCATCTATCGCTATCCTCATTTGGAAAAATATAGCATCCATCCCATTCATATTATCAAGTGTTGGATAGTTAGGCAGTTATATTGCATATTTGGAGTGATGCTAACAGAATAACCAAAACCTTTCTGCCACCCCTGCCCTAAAAGTCTAAAGAAAAAGTTGAGCATTTACAACTTACAAGACAACACCTTATATACAACTGTTCATGATTTTCTTTAAAACATTTTCATGTCATCCTTTCTCACAGTTTAAGGATTTTATGTGCCAGTTTAAATAAAATTCAGTGTCCATCTTTAACATTCATTTTCCCAAGAATTACATGCAGCTTTGCAATATGGTATACTTCACTTTTGATACCTAATTAACCAGCCAAGTGTAGATTGCATGCAGTAATAAGCTCACGAGAAACAACAATATCTAGAGAAGAGTAAAGCCATTTGAAAAATATTTCTTCAAAAAAATATATAAGAAATAGTCTGTGTACATCAGTTTCAGTCATAACTAACTAAACTGTTTTATATACAGTAGCAGAGCTAAAAATATGGATCCTGCTAGCAAGAGTAGTAGTCAAAGAACATTTAATACACTCATTAATTATTAGTATCCTCAAGCAGACAACATTTGGCAAAAAATATAATAACACCAAAATATGTAGTGACCTGTTTCTATGCAACTATAGCCGTAATCTACTTACCCCGCAGCCAACGTTGTTGGTGGTTTTCTTAACAACAGCCGCGGTAATTGTACCCTATATACTTCCCTTACTCTTTATGCTTCCTTTCTTTCAAACTTCCAGCACTTTCACACCACTATATATCCACGTTTACAATCAATTTCTATGTGACCACGACTAATACATTTATTTTATTTTTTATAAAAAATAACATGTTATATGAAAAATAGTTAAAATGATAATAATCTATAATAATTTATCCACTTACAGGCTTTCTCTCTAGAATCACACAGAAATCATATCCTTTCCCGGTTGGCGAAGCAAAGTTATTTTGAAGCCATATTTTAAACCCTTGCATGATAGACTTGGTCTTCCAAAGTTGCAATTACATTACTTGGAAATTAATTAAAGTCACATTTTGAAGTTTACAGTTATACCCCTTTGTCCTATTTGTTTGGACGAGTCTCGAGAGGGTTCCCAGTTTTGCCTTTATATAATGCACTTCCACTTTGTTTAGTTTTCCAACACAAACTCTTCTCTTCCTAAACCCAAACTCTTGTTTCTCCTTAGGTGTGCATGTTTGGTGCCACACTCCGAAACTCGATAGCTCTTGATTCTGTAGACATGCCTGAGGCTCCAAAGCACTTGTGCCACGAGCCAAAGGAGCTTGGTGATGGTGGTGGTGGTAGTAACACTAGTATGATCCAGGAGAAGAAGAGAGCCCTGGAATACATTGAAGAGGTCACCAGAAACGCTGATGAAATCCAAGAAAAGGTGCTTGCACAGATCCTTTCTTGTAGTGCAGAAGCTGAGTACCTCCAACGCCATGGCCTTGATGGTCGCACTGACAGAATCACTTTCAAAAAGCTCGTGCCAGTGGTCACTTACGAGGATTTGAAGCCTGATATTGATCGAATAGCCAACGGTGATACCTCCCCAATTTTATGTTCCAAACCCATCTCAGAATTCCTCACTAGGTAAATATATCTCCCCCTATATATACATCAACTTCAACCATCACTTTGATATCTCTATACATTTGACTTTGCCTTATTTCTTCTATTATTATTTATTTTAAATTAGGCTAAAATAAAACTTTGATCTGTTATCTGCATTTTAAGTTTCAGTTCTATCTCTTAAGTTTGAAAAGTTTTACTATGATCCTTAAATTATTTCTGTTAAACCAAATTGCCCTTTCCTCAGTTTTTCACACTGTAATTTGGTCAACTTTATAAGAATTTGTTATAAATCTGACACGTGAATTTGGTTTCACAGAGACATGATACGAGATTAAAGTGGAAGAACTAAACTAAAAACCTAATAGATGTGCTGAAAAAAAATTGTATTTAGTATTACATAAAAAATGTTATATGCTTAAAAAAATGGTATGTGTTATGATTTACTGCCTGGAAAGAAAAATGGTATGACAAGTTTATACTAAATAATATATTTTATATGAAAAAAATTATTTATCAATCGCATGAGTTGTCACATCATATAAAAAATAATATAAATAAATTATTACATTGTCGTGAGCTATGTTCTAACCGAACATAATCGAGAATTTCCGTTTATAAGAAAGAGACAATTACATGATTATGAGTTGAGGTCATGGTAATTTTGAATCATGTAAAAGATCCTCATGAATAATATTTTATTTAAATAAAGTTCTCTATAGATATTTATAAAAAATACTTAAAATGATTTCGTATACTAAAATCAACTTGTGCAACTTAGATTTTAGAAATTTTGGTTCAAGGAAGAAACTTAATTTGTTTATTTTTTTTTCCTGTAAATATTTATAGAGAACTTGTGTAGTTTTTACACTTTGTCTCATTTAATCATAAATCATTATATAATAAATATGTTTATTATTATAATAATAATTTTAAAAATCATATAGTAATACTTTATGATTGACTTAAAGTTATGAAAGTTTGTATATATACATATATAAGAAAATGATATCAGCATAGGGTGATGTAAAATGTTAATATTTGCAGTTTAATTTTCGTAAACCAAATTAATACTAACAATGGAAAATTAATTAACTCTTAAGACTAGTATCAGGCTCTTTTTTTGGGGTACGAGATTTTTTAAAAATTAGCAGTCCTGTTTGGTTCGAAAATATTTATACAGAAATGCATGAAATGAAAATTTGACCAGTTATATTAATGCTGATCATACATGGTTGGAGGAAATCAAATGTTTGCATGGTCTTTTGACATAGTGTGGACACAATTTTCATAAAGAATAGAAATTAATCTGTGGTATGTTTATTGAATGAGTAAGCTCTGGAACGTCTGGTGGGGAGAGAAAACTGATGCCTACCATTGAAGAGGAACAAGAGAGAAGATCATTGCTTTATAGCCTTTTGATGCCAGTGATGGATCAGTTTGTGCCTGGTTTGGACAAAGGCAAAGGCATGTACTTTCTGTTCACAAAATCAGAAGCCAAAACTCCTGCTGGACTCCTTGCTCGTCCCGTTCTCACCAGCTATTACAAAAGCTCACACTTCAAGCACCGCAAACATGACCCCTACACAAACTACACCAGTCCCAATGAAACCATTCTCTGCCCTCACTCTTACCAAAGCATGTACTCTCAGTTGCTCTGTGGCCTGTGCCAAAACCAGGAAGTTCTTCGCGTTGGGGCAGTCTTCGCCTCCGGTTTCATTCGTGCCCTTAAGTTCCTCGAGAAGCACTTCGTTTGTTTGTGCAATGACATAAGAACGGGCAACCTAGACAGCAAAATCACTGACCCCTCAGTGAGAGAAGCTGTGATGAAAGTACTCAAACCAAATCCCACGCTTGCGGATTTCATTGAAGCCGAATGCGTGAAGGGGTCGTGGAAGGGAATCATTACCAGGATATGGCCTAACACCAAGTATGTTGATGTTATTGTCACAGGAACCATGTCTCAGTATATTCCCATATTGGATTATTATAGCAATGGTCTTCCTCTTGTGTGCACCATGTACGCTTCTTCTGAGTGCTACTTTGGCCTGAATTTGAACCCCTTGTGTGACCCAAGTGAGGTGTCTTACACACTCATTCCCACCATGGCCTACTTTGAATTCTTGCCTGTCGATCAGATCAACGGACATACTGATTCCATTTCTAACCTAGAGCATGAACATTTGGTAGATCTTCTTGATGTGAAGCTGGATCATGAGTATGAGCTTGTGGTCACCACTTATGCAGGTAATTAAACAACTTCAATGTGCTTATAAAAGGTCATATTTTCAAGACACACAAATATATTTATATTTGACAATTGCTAGCATAAACTCTCATTAACACATGTTTCTAGTTTCACTGAGAATTATTAGAAATATAAAATTTGGCGGATCCATTTCTTATTTAATGAGTTTCATTATAGTTTTAAATTAATTTTAGCCAATAAAAAGATAAATCATTAGTTAATTTAGAATTATATCATTTGTATAATGTTGAGAATATCAACTCTCTTGTAAATTACAATAAAGTAGTACACGTCATATAAATATTGGTTCAAGACTATAAACACATGAAAATACTATACCTAATATTGTTTTTTCATAACAGAGAATGAATGAGTTCATAATTAATAAATTAACAGATGATTTAGTGTTCATAATGATCTCCTTAATCTTCACACAGATGATACTATATATTACCTAAAAAATCTTTTCTTTGTACAGGACTTTACAGGTACCGGGTTGGCGACATCCTCCGTGTAGCAGGATTCAAGAACAAGGCTCCTCAGTTCAACTTCGTGTGTCGAAAGAATGTGGTTCTGAGCATTGATTCTGACAAAACTGACGAAGTTGAGCTCCACAATGCTGTCAAAACTGGTGCAGACCTCCTTCCACAATTTGGTGCATCTCTCACTGAGTACACTAGTTGCGTGGACACGTTAACAATCCCAGGCCACTACGTTCTCTACTGGGAAATAAGCACAAATGGCCAAACCACAGATATTCCTTCTTCTGTTTTTGGTGATTGTTGCCTCGCCATTGAAGAATCTCTGAACAGCGTGTATCGGCAGGGGAGGGTATCAGAGTGCATTGGAGCTTTGGAAATAAGGGTGGTTGAGGATGGCACGTTTGACAAACTCATGGACTTTGCTCTTAGCCAAGGTGCCTCCATAAACCAATACAAGACACCTCGTTGCATCACTTATGCGCCCATTCTCGACCTTCTCAACTCCAAAGTTGTTGCCAATTATTTCAGCCCCAAATGCCCAAATTGGGTCCCTGGTCACAAGAATTGGTGCACCCTTCATTGATACCATAGCCTGAAAAAGAACATCTCTTGTTTCCATTGTGAGATTAGCTCAGAAATTAAACCCATGCCACTCCACTGTAGTCTTTCAAGTTTTAGTAATAAACCGAATAAGATATATTCTCATGGTATATTTTAAATTTACTTGTAGGAGTTAATCTAGAAAGGACTAGTTTCTACTGGTGAACTACTTTTCAAATCCTGTAAGAAGTTTTTAGTGTGTAAGAAGCTAAATTTCGTAACAATTTCCAAAATTGGATTATATATATATAGTTCACAGCCAAATTGAGCCGTAAAAGTGGTGGATGCAGATATAAAAGTATTGGATAGAATCGTGTGTTTTCATTAATCTCTGAACACTTCTCGTTCATTTCTATTCCTTTTTCTTCTGCCAAATGGCGATGCTTTTACTTCTTTTCAATGTTTACTAACCCAAGCTTCATGTAGCAAGCACAGAGTGACACAAACACCAGCTGCAGATACAGTTCAATATATGCTTCAGATGTGATTATTGAGGTTTGTTACCAAACCAATAATTTTCGTCCTTTATGTTTGCCAGCTATCATAATTATTAAATCCTGTTAATATTTTTTTATGGTAGAACGGGTACTGCTCATTTATAGCCCTGACACGGAAAACATTTCATTTGCTTCTAACATTTTATACTCTCAGTACTTTTTATAGCCATTGATGATATATATCAAGAAAAGAAAAGGGTAGAAAGATTGAGTGAAAGTAAGAAACTGCTTTTTTTATCCTTGAGTGACAAATTATTCAGATACTCTAAATGTGTAAGATGATTTAAATATTTAAACTACTTATAAAAATACGATAGCATTGCTTAATAAAATGGGAGGTAAAGAATACTTGGCAAGTGACAAGTTTATCAACCACTCCATTGAAAACTACTGTCTTTATATATAGGACAGTCCTTCAAAGTTTCCTTTGTTATTGTTGTCATGATGGACTGGATTATAGTACGAACCAGCATGAATCTCTTATATATTTTATCTTTTATATTAAAAAAAATTGTTAAAAGTATTTCTTTTTCTTAATTTTCATATTTCTCATGCAATTTTTTGGAACAGAGGGTTCAAAATTAGATTTCTATAATTTAAAATTAATATAAAATAGAAAACATTTGTATCAAAATAACTTATCTTTAATCTTTTTAAATATTTCATGAAAATAAAATTAGTATACATCAAATGTCATTATTTTGCGTTCATAGGCACATGTCTTGGACCATAAGATCTAAATTAATGTTACACGTAATAAACAAGATCATCCAGCACAGTTCCAACGAGCCTCTAGTGTTTGGTCCAAGAAATTACTTGGCAACTATAATATACTTCTTCGACATTAGTTGTCATTGCAATTGCCATATAAAAATTTTGATCTATTGCTCTGAAACTATATATAATTATGAAATTCCAATATTAAAAATAATTCCAGAAATCTTCGTAACTGCAGTTTAAACCTATTATGCATAGGCAGAACTTGATAAGTTATGCATGGGAGAAAATAAAATTAATGTATATGATGTTTGGAGAAAAGATGAGAAATAATTTGGTAGATGTTTGACAAAAAAGAATGATAAATAGTTTTAACAAATGATAAGATGTGTGGATGAAAAATCATTTCAATAAATGGTGAGACTATTTCTATTTTTGTATGATTCTATTTTCTTTTATCATTATATATTTCCGTTGTATTTATTTCTTCTACTAATATCTATGCTTCTAGCTTTATATTTTTTTCATCTATTTTCATTTCACCTATTTATTTTCGTTATATATATATAACCTTGACAGTCCTACAAATTATATTTATATGTAGTGAAGTTGAGAAGTACATATATGTCATGTTTACAACTCCACCAACTTCAACAATTAAAACAATGTAACAAAAATGTTAATAAAGTGAACATCAAAAAGGGAGATTTACAACATATAGTTCATAAAAAGTACTAGCCAAATTATATACTACTTAATATTCTACATTTTTTTTTTCTGTAGAGGATAGATACAATTATCTTCTTGTTTTATGGGAACCCCTTGTTCTTTATACATTATATTAGCATCAATATATGAAAAGATCATTAATTTAATCGTAATCACTAGTGTCACAAACTCAACGTACACAACATGTTACGACGGGTGGTTAATTTACTATTAAGAAAACTGCAAGGAATCTTATGCAGAAACAGTACTCTGGGTTGCTTAGCCACCTTCTGCTCTCTCGTATGAAAGAAAGTTATGTACTTGTATCTGAACAATTTCTCGCTGAAAATGAGAATGAACATATGTTTTCAAACAGTATCTCATATTCACTGCACATTATAATGCGAACAATATTCAGTACACATTATAATGTGAACAATATCGCACATCTGCTGATACAATTGCAGCCAATGCCTTTGTTTCACTGTCCATTTCCTTCCTATCCCTAGACTAATCCTATAATAGAGAAACCAAAAAAAACACAAAAATTTAACCAGAGCTTAGTGATCACTGTTCATTAACACTTTTCCTTGTAACCCGAATGTAGCAGAAGACAGCAGCAAAAGTGACTGTAACAAGGCCACCTAAGATCACACCCCCACCTGCCACTGACTTGTCTGTGGATTGATGTTTTCCTAGCCTTCTAATATCAGGAGCCTCAGCTTCTTCTTCCTGTGATGATGACCCTCTAGACGGTTGATCTACAATTTTGTTACTCTTTTGATCACTCAGCTGAACCTCTCTCCGGATTTTTACTTCCAAAGGGCTAAGTCCAGGCATTGGAGCCTCAGATTCTGATGCCATAACATGAAGCACCATGATTTTAGTTACCACAAGAAAAATCAAATCAACCTTGTTCATTCTGAACAAACTAATGTAAGTCTTAGAACTTGTGGTGACTGAACAAGGAGAGAATCAGAGAAGAGAGAAGAGGCAATGTAAGGGAGAATCTGACTGAATGCACACAGGTTGGAGGGTATTTTATAGAGAGGAATGAAGGGTCAAGATGTTTTGTGGAAAGAAAGTGTGGTGGAGGTTGAAGTGACAAATGGAATGGGTCCCATGGATAATAAATATGGTATGATAGAGAGAAGGAAGAGGTTTGGTTTTGAGATTAAAAAGGGGTTGCTGGTCCCTCATAAGAAAGGCCATGGAAGCAGGGATGCACTTTGATTTGATAACTTGCCAAATACCACAGAATGCCTGATTTATTTTGGTGAGTAGTTTTCCTTATAGGAAGTGGGGATAGATGGAAGAAGGAAGAAAACACAGTTGGCAAATTTGTAGCTGGAAATTAGAAGGCAGGCAAGGGTCATATGGCATTCATTTCCTATCACTTTCCTCATAGGTAAAGCCCATCTAACTCTAGCTTCGGGACATAACTAATTAACTATGGGAGGACCCTATAGTTCTTGATTTCTCATCATCACACCAACAAGTACAATAACTTTTTTCTCATTTCACTGTTTCTTCCACCTCATGTATGTTCCCAAGGTTTTCCATTATTTCTCCTTCCATCTAAACCTTTTTCTACACTCACATCCATCTACAACATTCTAATACAATCTCTACTTATGTAACTATTACAATATCATTTGCATATGCCCACCCATTTTACACCATAGGCTCATAAAAGACACTTCACTAAATAAAAATTTATATGTCATTGTCTGGTTGCTTCAACTTTTGGAATATTCATCATAGGATATTAATTTTTTTTATAAAATAACATTTTCTTCAATAATAAAAAAAAACTTGTGCATTTGTGTTTCCTCAAAGCATAAATATGAAGCAATATTTGGAAGATATGAATTAAAAATATTATTTATACACTTCTAGATTATAATTTCGAACGTTGTCTAAGTTCTGACATAATTTTTAATGAATTGAAAAAACCTAGTACCGAGAGAATTTGAGGCAGCACGATACATTAATGTGTACGAGGCATGGTCCCAAGATTTGGTGGATCTGGGACTCCCAAACATTCAATTCCCGTAATTCATATTTTAATTTAAAATACGTGTGGGACTCAATCTCGGCTAATTTCAATCTGAAAGTTGGCCATCAATTTTTTTATTTTCATATTTGAAGTTGCAATATTTTAGATATAATAAAGGTTTGCACAGATTATCGCAATAAAATTTTTAATAAAAATGTATTGCCAAAAATATATTGTTCCTAAATTTATTTTTATATCTAATATAAGTTCTAGATTATTCATAATTTAATATTCAGTTCATGGCGAATGCATTTGATACACAAATCACAAGCAAGAGAACAAACTACAAAGAGTAACTTTTTAAGGGATCACGATAAGAAAAAAAACGTAACTATAGAAAATTTAAGTATTTACGTACATGATATATGCAAGAAATTAAATACCATATATAACCTTTTTTTTTAATGAGTATAAAAGATACTGGCCGACAAGTAAAACCAACAAATAGCATAAAAAATTCAAGGCCCAAAAGAAGCTGGGCCAATCCAAAACCATTATCAAATTATTCCATCCGTTAAAAAAATCATATTCAAACTCTCATGCTAATTAAGAATGTCAATAATTGTCTGACAAAAAAACATAAATTTAAAAAGTTTCACAAAAAAAAATGCTGCAAATACGTTTCCACCTCGAGTTTTTATATTTTATTTTTTAGCTGGTTTTTTTAAAAATTAAATAGAAAAAAAAACTATATAATTGGATAAGATAGCTATTAATGTTGACTTTGCTGAATACACTAATAAAACATATTTTTAAATTTACAGATAAAATTAATAAAAAGAAGGATTATTAAGAATAGTCATATTTCTAAATGTGAATGATTAGACAAAATAAGATTGACGAAATAAAATAGGGAGATATTTATGTTCGTCCCAAAACCGCCACCTTTCTGTTTGACCCAAGAAAACATTCATTTGTTAGTCCACGGATAATGTTGAAATGGACCAGATAAGTTTATAGAATGATCCTTTTTCCAAAATCTCATATCTTCATATCATCCAAATCTAGTCTAATTTGGTTCCCGAGAATCTAGGATGTGACCTATATATTAGTGTAACCTTTTCAAATTGTCTTCAATAGCTTTATCTTTTATTTATTCGAAAGACATAAATCACTTTATCTCAAAGGTTTTAATCAATATAATGGAAAGAAAACATACCCAGTACAGCTAGAATCACGGGATTCGGAGAGAGGGTAACAGAAAACAGTACAACAAATATTTTATGACGAAAAAAAAATAAATAAAACTCCAAAATTTAACATAATTATGGTTATGAATCTTCCTATTCTCCTGCTTTCGAGAATGCTGTCTTTTTTTGTTAATCCAATATGCTCTATTATATAGAAAAGATTTAGATTCCCAAACCCAATTCAAATACTTCATGCTTTGTTCCCATCTGCTTTGTGGGGAGTCACTATACTCTATTCTGACCTGTTATAACCCAAACAATCATCCATGGCAAGTCCAATACAATATAGAAATGGAAATTCTAAATGAGTTTAGCAGGCAAATTCATGCAACATTACACAGAAAAATTAAGAGACAGTAGCAAATGTGTTTGGAAGTATGGAGTTGGCAGTGAAGGAGCACCTTAAGAAAGGTAAAAGTTAAGTATAATTCACATATGATGATGAGTTAAAAATAGAATGGATAGCTTGAGCACATTAGACCAAAACCAGAAGAAGGACCCTTTTGCAAGCAAGTTCATTTTAGTTTTACAGCAGCTAATCTCCAGGACCAAGTATCAAGATTCATTAAACCTAAGCTACCATTAACAAGTACATGAGCTAAGAATTTTAGCCTTTTCAAATGTACACTATGAAGAAGGAGGGGATGAACTCATCCCTGATTCACCTTCCCCATTCTCATGTTTTACACTTAAGGATAAGGAAATAGGCTCCATATCAACATCCTCTTCTGCTCCTTCCCCTCCCCCCTTGGAGTTACTTGGTGAAACCATGGATTCATTTGCAGCCACTGCCATTGAGGAACCACAATGATTCGCCACTGGAGAATCTTTGCAGGATTCCTCAGAGAAACTTGAAACTGAAACATTGGGAAAGTTGAGACGGGCACAGGATCCATACATTGCTCTGGCTGCTTCATCATATGCAAGGGCAGCTCCAATGGCAGTGGGAAAAGTACCTAGCCAGAGCCTGCTCCCTCTGTTCGGCTCTCGGATTTCTGCAACCCACTTCCCCCATGTCCTCTGCCTAACACCTCTGTAGTTACACCGCGAGTTCTCAGGCCCCCCTTTACCTTTCATACACCCTTTTTTCGATCCCTTAGCAGGAACTTTGCGAACTGGCTTATCTGCATCATTGCAGGAATCAAGCTGGGCATTATATTCCTTCCATTTCGCCAGTATCTTGGCCAGGGACTTCGTTCCATCCCCTTTACTATGTGCTTTCGCTAACATGTGCATCCAATTCAAGTCGCACTATGTAATGAAAACGAAAAATCTACAATGTTAACATTATAACATGGCAACGCTTAATCAAACACCTGCCATAAAACTGGTTTTGAAAAAAAGAAAGGATGTAATTCATGTTTGGATGTTTTTATTCCTGAAGCAATGGTAAAATTCAGTATGTTTTTTTTTATCATCAAGGTTCCATAAAGTTGCTTGAATTCAAGATCAAATATTCAGTGTGTAATCAAACAAGTGGACATTTAGCTGGTATTTCAACTGCTTCTAGATAACTTAGTGTGAACCCAAACACACTAGTAATCAATTCAAGTGCTCACTCGCTGTTACTCAAATTGTAACCTATGTCAGATGAGAAAGTGAAACACAAAACCCCATTTAACATGCTAATCATTCCACAGCTCCTTCAATAACATGTCAAACATCACACAACTCTACAAACATATCAAAACAATATCTAATGCAAATGCCAGCAAGTGATTAGTCCCCTTCCCCGGTGCATCATTACAATTGGAAATAAGAAAAACTGTAGGCAAAAAATTAACAAAAATTGAAAGGGTTAAATTAAAAAAGAGAAAAAACCAGACAAAAAAAAGCCCTTTCTTTGAACACGATTAGAGAAGGGAAAAACAAGGAAAAGAAGGTGAAAGAGGTAAAACCTGAGAGGGTGTCGGAAAGTTGAAAGCTTTAGTGTGTTGGGCGCATATCTGGTTGGGGAAGGGAAGATGAGGAAGAAAACAGAGACGAGCTCTGCCAACAAACACCGACAACTAATTAGGGTTCACCAGCCAGCCGCTTCGCTTTGCTCATCATTTTCAAGAATATGCTAACAAACAAAGAAGGTAATCAATAATAAATGTAGCTATAAAGAAAATTAGTATTACTTCTATCACTCTTTAATTGTAGAATTACTTTAAAGGTTACTATTATTTTTCTTTTCTGGTCTAAGGACATTCAAATTTTCAAAAAAAAATAAATAAATAACAACTTTAAGCTGAACTCTGTATTTTCAAAACACAAGTTTTTACATTAAATATAGATAAATATAACTATGTTTTGAATATTCGATTTTTACATTTTAGTTTTCTTTTCAATGAAATGTAGAATTTAAGTTTTTCAGCTTTTTTTCACTAAAACTTTATTTATTTTATTTCAGATAAACAATTTTTTAAATATAGTGAAATTTATTTTTATAAAGTATTTTAATCACCATAAAATATAAAAAATTAATTAAATATGAAATAATTGTTAACAATTAAAAATATTAATTTTGGTTGATTCTTTTTTAAGTTAGACAATATTATTTTTATAACTAATATTTGTAAATTCTTCATCGATTGATTTCAACCACAGATAATTTTTAGTTAATGTTAATTACAATTATTTATGCTAATATTGGTTAAGGTTATTTTTCCGATATTGATAACCGAATTTTCTTTCTGAGCTATTGATCAATGTCAACTGAAAAATTTCCTAAACTGACTTAGGTGATAAAAAATAATCTCAATTCATGTTGGTTAAAATAATTTTCACTTAACATTAAAAACTTGTAACGAAATGTTGACAAACAATAACATCTGTATCAAAGAATGATAAGAAATCTTAGTAAACATCAGTAAAAAAAGGTAACCAAGATAGATATTAACTAAAAAAAATTTTACATTCTTAAAAGATATATTTTTTCATATTCATTAAAAAAACTCTAATCAATATTAAGTGAGAAATAATCTTATTAAAAAAATAATTTAAATAATTTAAATTACAAAATAACTCCTATCAATATTAATTAAATAAATCTAATTGACTTTAATCAAATAATAGTCATCACACTAATATCGTGGTCTTAATCAGATGATTACCAAATTAAGATGGAACTAAATTTGAAATGTAAGATAGATTCCATTTTCTTTTCCTTTTTAATGTAGAAATTGAGATTCTACAATTTTAATAATCTAATCACTTTAATATAATTTTAAAATTTTAATTTTATTTCTAATTTATACATAAACAATATATTGTTATAAAATATTTTAAATTATTTATATAAATAAACAACTCTCTTAAAAATTCTTAGTCAAATATACTAAAAATTACTTTATTTAGTCCCTATAAAATTAACATATTTTTGGTTTAAGGCTTTTTGATAATCTTTTGTTTTGCTATTTGTGTTAGTTTCTTCCTTCAATATAACGGTAATATCAAGATTAGTAAACAATGGTGCTATTATAAAAAAAATGTCAAACATCATAACCGTGTGTTAAAACAAATGGTGTTTTAACTCTTTTTTTTTTTTTGTTTAAAAAATTATGTTTGTTAAACGTAAAAACTAATCTTTTAAGTAATGGACACGTATCAAATAGGTAACTTAAATTCTCTACATTCCTACCAAACACTCAATTCACATGATAAAAGTGTCATATTTATAAGAATAAAAAAAATATCTTTATATTAAATAAAGATAAAAACAAAACAATATATATATATATTACAGGATGAAATCTAAAAGGTGACACATTTATATATACTAAAATACAAAGGATATCTATAAAGAATGAGCAAATTACGAATCTAAAAATATATTTAAATATTGAAATATATTGATTTATAAAAACAATAAATTGACATCAAGAGTTGTTTAACCTTTATTTCCATTTTATTTATTTTTTATATTATAGTTGTTTGACACTGTAGGCCTGTTTGTATTGAGTCCTGATCATTCTTTAGAAAGAAAAAAAATACTAAATTAGTTGTTTTTTTAACATTAATTAGTTGTTTTAACAATTTTTGTAAATGTTATATTTTTTTTAGATTAACTCATTATAACGTTGTTTATTATATAAATACACTTTGATAGATATTAATTTCAGAAAATTCATTACATAAAAAAATAACTAAAATTTATTCCTGTTTATCAATGGCCTATAAGAATAAACACATGGCAAGGGTTCCATAGTGCAACTTCAATCAAATTAGCAAAACAAAAAAAATTCTCGAGAATGACCATTTTAAAATAGTTGAACTCAAAATGTGATGTATTATCAGCCCTAAAATAGTGTTGTGTGTATAGTAATTATAGCTATAATTATAAACATGTAGCAATTAAATAGTAAAAGAAACAGTTCAAACTATGATGACCTTTGTTAGGTGAGTAGTCTCAACCATGGTTTTTGTTTAAGAAGAGTGTTGAGTGGTGAAGTAAAGTAAGTTATGAGAGACGTTTAGAGGGCACTTTACGAAAAATGGGAAAAGAACAAGGGAAATGGGATAAAAAAATATTTGGTTGTTCTTTGAATTTGCATACTTCCATTTCTGTATCAGTTTTGGTAACTCATCTATCTTCATCACAAACACCTCACTTTGCAACTCTGCAAGTGAAATGGCATCTCATGTTTGTTCAGCTCTACCATAATACACTTGAATCTCTTTCTCGAGTTCAAATTCATTGTAAATATATTATTATTTTTATATCTTATTTAATAAATATTCCTTTTAATTTATAATGTTTAACTAAGTGTTAAACAATCTTCCATTGCTTTTGTATTTTCCGATAGCTAATGAAATCAGGGCCTTCCAATGAATCATTGTTGGACTAAAAAAGAGAGTATCATTTAATTGGATAATCCAATCATTACCCCTCTACGGGTAAAGGAGTTTTCCATGGCCCACACACGAGGGCCCTTAAGTAAAGAAAAGTATGAAAAAAAAAATGACTTCGTTATGAAATATTGTTTTTATAATTTATAGAAAAATATTTTGTTTTTGTGAAAAGAGATATTTTGTGAAAAGTACTCTTGAAAACATAACCTAAGCAAAATGTTACGGGCGTTACTGTTGTAGCCAAACAAATTAGTTGCAGTTAACAGCATACTTTTCACATGTTCTTTGTCAAGTTCCGACATGCCCTAGATAATTATGATGAAAGTCAGTTCGGACCTACCTTACACCATAAGCAATATTTGTCCCCATTAAAGACGTGAAAGTGTAAAATGACGTGCATAAAAAAATGATAATGGAACGGTTTTCTAAAATTGATTTTATTAAAATTAAAAATCATGTGAGTAGTAATGTTTAATTTTATTTTAAAATTAAATTATTATAATTACATTAATACAAAAATGAGCTAAAGTGTTTAGGGACCGAAACATCCACAGTTAAAATTTTAAAATAATTTGTTTTGAGAATGATTAATGATATATATTTTAAGTAATTTCAACCAAAAATAAAACTATTTAATTAAAAACACTATAAAACATGACACAACATCTTTTATTAATATTATTTTATCTATATTTTTTTTGTGTTTGAAACATTTTTTATATTATTATTATTTTCTTTTCACTAATATCTATAATAATCCATCAATACCTTAATCTTCTTGTGACTATCCTTAAGGGGAGACAGTACTCTCATAAAGAAACCAAAAATAAGCATAGAAGGACACGTTAATAATAATTAAAAAAAAAAAGTTATGGAGCCTAATAAAAGAATTAACATACATTAGGTACCTCTAACGAAAATATATTACAAGGTTAAACATGAAGTACATGTTCAGAGTTTATTGTTTTCAGCCGTGGCGGTGATGGACACACTCAGCAGGTGTGACAGGGAAGCGAGCGGTGTCGGTGCAGTAGTCATAGACCATATGGTTAGCCCTAACCCACATAAGCTGGTGGCTCTGGTGCAGGTTCAGTTCCGACATGGTGGGTTCGTCCCACCAATACTTCTTATCCTCACTGCTGCTACATTTCTTGGCGGTATCAGCTGACGTCACTGGCACCGGACACTCGCACGCGTCGATCTGGAAGTCCTTGTAGGTGGCAAAGAAGGGTGCGTGGCTCCAATCAGTCTTCACACGACCACCCTGCGTGGCCCAATCATCTGCGTTCCATATTGAGCTGTAAACACCCATGGCTTGGTCCTTCGGGAACGGAATCCCTTTGTGTTCCAGATTTGTATGCACTCTTATTGGCGTCCCATCCACTTCGAATCTAAACATTCACAACACACATCTCAATGTCACAACTTTTATCTTCTATTCATTCAAATATATGCAAGATGAAGTCTTTCAACTACTTTTTATGTGATACATTTAAATTTTTAAACTAGTTGATGATTTACCTGTGTAAGATTCTTCTGCTTTGGCTTTTACCATGATAGCACATGATAAAAGCATGCATTTTTGGTTTTTCGTGACAGCTTTTCGAGTTATGTAAAGACTCCAGGTTCACTAAACTAAACACTACTTTTTTCTAACTTATGAATAGTACTATGCTTTGGATAATGACTGTTTAATTAATTAATGGAATGGAATGATGGCATGTATATATAATACTTACACAACTTGGCGCTGGTTCCAGAAGAGGGAGTAGGTGTGGAAGTCCTTGGTGGGATCGAACCACAGGTTGAGTCTCTGCTCCCTGTTACCAACACCGTTCACGTACACGTTCGTTTGGACCGAGTAAGGTTCCCCACTGCTGTTGCCCAGAAACTCGAAATCAAATTCGTTGTGAGTTGGACCGTCTGATGACATCTGCATCACACAAATGAAAAATCAGTGATCAATGTCCAAGTCATTTAAGATGCCATCAATTATTGGTATAAACATGTCATGGTCCTGGTCCCTTGTGTAGGCCAAGGTCAATCCAAGGTGGAATAAATTACGTATGATTATTAGGTTAATCAAGGTCATAAAAAATATAAATATTTCTAACATTTAAGATGTTAAAGTAGTTAACTAAATATAGTTTACCCATATAACATATTTTATAATAAGATAATGGAAGGATAAAGTTACACTAAAAGTATTAGATCGAGGCTCGAAAATGGAGAGAGCGACCGCGACAGCGACAATTAATAAATGCAAGAATAAATTGGACGTATGCAAAATCACGGGTTGAAATGAATTAGGTAGCTGACACTAATGGCTCATGTGATCGATGGTTAAAGCTCTTCTCTATACATCATCACGCAGATTTAAAGTTGTCTGTCAGCACTTGAGAAACGCTCAATGCATTGGACAGAACGTGGACTTGAAATGCGGATTCAAAAATTAAATGTTCTACGTTTACTTGATAACATTTCCACTTACATAGAATGCAGTGACGGTTCCAGCAGAGTCACCCTCCACGAGCTTGAGCTGGATGGTCGCTTTCCCAAACATGTACTTGCTCTTGGATCCAAATCCAGCACCTGCAATGTCCCAAAATACGTACATGTCAAGCTGAAAATATTGCAGATCTAACAAAAAAATTGCTGCAAAAGCCTTGAAAGGAAAGAACACTAATGTGACAGCTTTGTAACAAGAGGGTTGAAGAAAGTTAGAGACTTGAGTTTAATTACCAGAATAGTTATCAAGTTTGAGTTTGAGGAGCTCTCCTTCATGGATGAAATGGTCCGTGGCCCAACTGGGCTGGAAGAGTTCATCAAACTTGACAGAGGCAGCCAAACCCAACAACAAAAGACCAACAAACAGTCCCAACATCTTGGACATTGTGGTAACCAAAAGTAGTTCCTTAAACTCTCGAAGACGAAAGAAAATACAAAAAAAGGGTCAGATTCTATGGAACTGAGAAATGAACAGAGTGAAGTGAAGCTTCTATCGAAATGCTTTCTCTGTGAGGACTAACGAGGGAGGCCTGTGAGTGTTGAGTATTATTTATAGCCCAGTTCACTGGCTCTTTCATTCATTCCACGTAACGGTGCCATGTCACGTGCCACGTTTGGGGTTTCAAATTCCAAGGAATGAACAAAAATTACAGAACATAGATTGATGCGATATTAAAAAATATAGCCGTTACTGTGGCAGTGATAGCTGGCAAAAGCTGTTCACTGAGAGTGTGTAGTACCACTGGTTCTAAAAAGAATGATGCCAGACCTCCGCCAATAGAGTGCCGACACGTGGACAAATCCAGCTGGAGGGTCTTAATTCAACAGTTGTCACCGGCTGTATGAGCATAAAATTCTCGTGCTTTCCCCTTCCACCATTGGGTCCCCCATCCCTTCAAACATGGAGAGGTTCCATTATTATTTTTTATTTATGCTACCTTTTTTGTAAATTATTCTAGTCATTCATAATAAATATAATATAATCATATCAACCTAATTTGGGTCTTATGCATCTTACGATAAATATACACTTTTTCTTCACTTATTCGTGTTTAATGTTATTACTTTTTTTTCAGAAACAATTACTTCATATGAAAAATTACATCAAATAACACATTTCAAAATTTGCAAATTTCAATAAAACTTTAAAACAATTTAGATATGCTAACAATACTACATTAGTTAATAATCAAATGGTAGAACAAAGACTGAATTACAAAGTAACATATTTTACTGTTGCATAGAATGTGTTGCCAATTTTGTAATCTAAAAAATATATTAAACACTTAGAGAAATAAAATTAGTGTAACAACATTCCTTGATTCATGAGTGCTTTTAAAAATGGAGTGGGATATGTGCTCTGCTTTGTTTGTCCTTTTTGCTTTTGTGACAGCATTTCCAGCTGGACAGTGGAAAGAGCAATTATACAAAGGGACCAATTCATCTTTATTATATTCATTCATCAATTCCCTCTTCGTCTTATCATGCTACTACATTTTCATTTCTTGAGATCTGTGCACTGTGTTTATTGGGAATCTACATCATGCTGTTACACCACCACGATAGGAAACCAATTTAAAAAAACAATGATTTTATTTAAGGTTAAAAATATTTACATGTTTCCCATTTATAGATATATTTTGTAACTTTTCACATGGTTGTTGTAACATGTAATATTTAAATTTTTTACTGTATTAATTTTACAACTAGAGTAAGAGTTTGTCCACGTCATTATTAAGTGAGTTAGGTAATCAAACATTTTTTATTAAATTAGTTAGGAAATTTACAATTTTAATATATTTTTTTATCATATTTGTTATTTTGGATTATTTTATATTTTTTTAACTATTAGTTACGTGTTTATTATTTTATAGGTCTGTATACCTACTGTGCTTATCTTTATTACTTTGAACAAAAATTGGAGAAAAAAAAATTATATCATTTTTGTTTCATTATAATTTTGTAATCAGTACTTTTAAATAATGATTTGAAAATACTGTGAGAATAAGGAGTAGATGTCTATGATTTTATTTGCATATAATATTATTTTACATATAATATTATTTTGCATAATAAATTATTTTTTTAAGTAGTTATAATGTGAAACGTCTAATATGTATGTTTTATATGTAAAGAAAATATTAGTTATACTTAGTTGAAGTATAAGTAAAAGATTGTTTATACAATATATCAAAAATTTTTTACTCGTATTCATTCGTATCATAGAATGAAAAAGAAAAATATTTAACGAATCGTAAGATGATGAAGTTGTTTTCACATTTTCAAAATGACGATCAAGTAATGAATGTTGATACTCTGTTTCGAGAGATATAAAAGAAGTTAATTGAGAATAACATTTGAAAAAAATAGTCAATATTTTTTAATTTTCATATCGATGTAAACTAATTTTAGATATTGTATAAATGTGATGTAAGTGAAAAAAAATGTTAGTGATAATATAATTGAGACATTGTTAAACATAAAAGGAAAGACAAAAAAAATATAAAACTAAAGTACGAGAAGATTTAGTTAAGATAAGTATACATTCTGAATTACATCCATAATTTGTAGAAAAACATATTTACTTGCCTCCAACTTAGTCATACTTTTTTTTAGAAAAGAAAGACAACTTTTATAAGTGTTTTTATAATGCGAAAGTGTCACAATGATATCCTTCAAATATTAAGAATCTCAATAAGTTTATCTAATAATTGAAGTTAGTTGATTTAAAGTTTTAAAATTATGATGTGTTCATGCAATAACTTTTGTCAATTACTATTCCTAATATCTTATCTAGTTTTGTTAAATGTGTTATAACATGATTGTTTTTGTTCTTTAATGTCATCAAGAAGAAAGTATTTGACCCTTAAAAGTAAGATGAGTTGAAAAATAAAGAAATCATAATTTTGTGTCAATTGAAAGTGTATTTTCCATCTTTATTTTTGTTAACATGATGTATTTGATAGTTCATTTGGTAAGAGATATTCAATTATATGGCCTGACTTATTTGATATAGATGTACTTTGTTAAGAGATACTAAAAATTTTTAAACAAATACATAAAAAATCAATATTGTTTAGAAGCTTTAATTGTTGAGAGATACATCTTAAAACAAGTCATTAAGTTTTATTCGGAATATATATCAAAGATGTAAACCAATAAAAATTTCTAAAAATCTAATATATGAAGATAATAGCACTCAAAATGTGAAGATTGGAAATATAAGTGAAAAAAAAAAAAAAAGAACCAAGCACATTGATGCATATTAAATAATCTGTTACATGGAAAAACACTCCAAATAAATAAAAATCAGACATTAAATGAGCATAACAAAAAACTTTTAGATTGATTTAAGAAAGAAGTATACAACAAGCCTAATTCAAAAGACCAGCAACTAGACATAATAAAGATAAAAGTATTTTTTATTGTAAAATTTAGTTATTTAAACTAGTCTTTTATCACAGTATACATTATATATTATAATTTTTCATATAAATTTTATATTAAAAAATATATTTTTATTACAAATTTATAACTATAATATAATTTATATATTTAAAACTATTTATTATTGTAATTTGTTACATAAAACAAACCGCTATGCAATTACTGAAGAAATAAAGTTGATCCAAAAAACTAAACATATTAAATAATTTTAAGTTCTAAATAAGATAAAATTTGTTTTTTTTCAAAAAAAAATCCTATTTTTTTTATACATGTCACCAGTATTTTAGCTTGAATATGCATTATACATAATAAATGGTTGTTGATATTACTATAATTTATAATAAATTAATAATTTCAAATATATATATATATATATATATATATATATATATTTAAACATATAAATAATATATTTAATCTCTAACACTCACCCTCTCTAGAGATACTTGTTTTTTCTGCTTTTGCTGATGGGGACCTTGCATTTTATAAGGAAGCCCATAAAATTTCTTCTCTAGTCGCTGTCAGTGTTAAAAGTATAATGGGCCTATGAACAGATCAAGGGACTCGTCCTGAACCAATTGGTCCCCATAAATTTCTACTTGAACCAATTTTAATATCTTCGAAAATAAAAATAATATTTGAAACCTTTTTAGATTGATCTTTATATTAACAGTATCCAACTTATTAATTTATTTTATTTGATACTCATTTACCATTGGTACAAAATTATGCATTATACAACAATTTATACGATGCGAAAAAAGACCAAATAAAATTGTAGCAATTTTTACGTTCATATATATATATATATATATATATATATATATATATATATTTATATATATTTTATTAATTTAATTTCAATACACATTTGAAGTGTAAATGTAAGTTAAATGATCATTTTCTTATAAATAAAAAAACATTTTCCTACATGAAGCGTTTAATTTCGATAATAAGTTGTAACTAAATGACAATGTAAAAAATTTTATACTGTCACACTATAAATTGTTATGATTATGTGAGTATTCATAATTACTAATTTTGAGAAGCTTTTAAAGACTGTCTTTTATATATTTTTCTAGCATTAATCTTAGTACTGATTCTCTCTTCGTCATTAATAATGTTTTTTCTTCTTTCATTGTCGAGTTGTTATTTCAATTGCCCACAAAGATCATAGCACACCTTTTTACTAGCACCATAGGAAATGGTAGAGTTAGAATTTACACAGTGAGTTAAAAGTTTACTTGAATTTCTATGAACTTTTAATTTCGTATACACCGATATATATTTAACATTTTATATAATTTTATTTTAACATTTCTTCTTTGTGTCAATAATTATAACAAATAAAGGAAGTCCGAATGAAAACTTTTGACATGTGTCGCTATTAGAAGTTTTTGTCAAAAGTGTTAGTGTCTTGGTATTAAATGCGACTCTTATGTTCGTTAGGTATGTTATTTTTATTGATTTCATTTTAATTTTTTTTAATCTTTCGCTTTCATATCTCAAATCCGCCTTTTTTTTTTATTCTCTAACTTGTATCTATAAAATCTTAATTTCTTTTTTCTAACTATCATTCTACATCTCATTCGCTCATCTTCTATTTTTAAACCTAGATCTTATATTTTCACTCTTTGATATGCACTTTACTTTAAGACATTTCATGAACATGAAATATTTGAATGGAGATCTAAGATAAAATTTGAGGTTGTAAATTTTAGTGGTGTCTTTGTTTTACATTGTCTCTTTTAATTGAAGTATGTTTTTCACTTTTTTAAGAAAAAATCTGAACAATGAACGTGTTCATGGCTTAAAAGTAAGTTGTTTATTTTTTTTCTTACTTTTAAAATGTCAAGTTGGTTATATGAGATAAGATCTAAGATTCCAAACTTTAATTGTACATTTTATACCAAATATTTGAGTTAATCCGATATTATTATCTTTTTATAGTGTTAAAGATGTCTTCTTAGATTATAATAATTTTTTTGTCTAGAATATTCACCAAAAGAGACAATATTTGAACAATGAATATATTCATGGCTTAAAGTTTGTCTACTCTAATTAAAGTTGTTAATTTTTTTTTTTCATTTTTCTTTTAAAATATCAAGTTTCTTATATAAAGATGATGCCTTTTCTATGTAACATTTTATGCTCATTCTTGGAAAACGAAAGATTTGAGGAAAGATTGAGGTAACATTGATGTTCCAAATTTTAATAATGTATATTTTATGCAAAATATATAACTTCATTATATTAACTTATAATATTGTCCTTTTCCAATGTTAAAGATGTGTTCTTGGATGATTACAAATATTTTTTTAACGGAACAATCACCAAAAACAGTAATATCTGATGTTAAAAAAATTGTGCAAAATATTTAATTTAGTCATATTAACATATATTATTGAATTATTTAAATGTGTCTTCTTAAATAATTACGAGTATTGTTTGCCTAAAACATGAATGAAAAAAAGACAAGATTTGTACTTCTAACGTAAAATCTACATCACACATCCATTCCTCATTTAAGATTTCAACTTTCAGAAAACTTATTTTTTACAGTTTGAGATAGTCAGATTTGCACCACACATTCATTCAAATTTCAACGTTTTAAATTTGACAATTCAGAAAACATTTTTTGACACATTGTGATGTTGTTTAGGGCTAAAAACGACTTAAGATACATTTATATGAAATAATCACTATTGTGATATTGTTCATTTTAATAAAAATAATCACCATTTTACATTAATAGATGGTGAAACTTAAACTTGAAATGGTGAAAGAAGAGAAATTCGTTATATATCAACCTCTGAATGGTACCTTTGGTGCGTGGCATGCTTCACAGATCCACACTTACTGGACCACAGAATTGAACTCACCAAATCTATCTTTCTAATCTACATTATTGATTTTTATGGGACATTAAACCAATTTACTTTGTTTAAATATTTTGTCAATATTTATTCAAATTTCATATACACCACTCTAATATATCTAAACCTCTTTTAGAAAGTAAAATAATGATGAGTTTTTTTTTCAATTACTTTCTTTTTCTTTATTTATTTTTTTAAAACTTCTACAGATCATTTTTGACATGATTAAGTGCATACTCCTCTGCAACTCCGAAGTGAGTCATGTCATTGCCTTGATTGGGTTGCCCTGTGCTGTTGTAGTGTCCGGCAAGAAAAAAGTTGAGGCTGAGGGATTGGTTCCCAAGCCACCAGCTTCTAAAGAGAACATGAGAAAGAAAGCTCCAACAAAGGGCGTGATTTTCTTAAGAAGAAATTAGAATTGGAATTGGCCTTGGAAGTGGATGAAAGCAGCTTGGTGATTAGCTCAAACAAATTAAGGGGTTTGGTCCATTAATTAAACATCTAATGAGTTTAGATAAGGAAAACTTTGTTTTGACAACACAGCTGACATATAATCAGATGTCAACTGCTTGTACACGTAGTTTAATTGTACACGTGGATAAGGATAAAACGAGACTATTCTTTTTGAAGGACATTTAGGGTATTTTGTTATGAAAGGACATAATTAAATTTTAAGTATCTAAGTTTAAGATTTGAAATGTAACAGGAGTTTAGTGCACCTATTTGCATAAGGGAGATTTCGTGTGAGAGTGGTTGTTGTGGTGAGTGACGATGAGAGACCATCGACGATGGCTAGCGACGGTGGTGAGAGAATTGACGGTGACGAGTGACGGTGGTCGAGAATCGATGGCGGCGATAGCAGTGAATACGATTGCAACGGCGGTGACAGCAGTGACGAGATTCAAGAAATCTGAGATTCAAACTCACTGCTTCTCAACCCTTGATGAAATATGCTGGACAGTGTTTTAAATAAAATTTCAAACATGTAAATCCTAAAAATGACTCTAAATGCCACGCTGGAATATTTTTTATACGTCATTTATCTTAACCACATCAACACCATATAAGATTGTAAGATTATAAAGTGGACGTGTGTCACGTGTAGTTTCAGAAAGTATAACTATTCTTTAGATAATTCATAAATTATCTCATTTATTTGCACCTGTATTCGTAACTTATTTGTTCTGTTTACTACTGCCATTAATATTTTAAGTGATATAGGTAATGGCCCTTTATTTAAAAGCATTAAAGTGTTAAATGTTAATTACAGTTTTATATCTTCTTAATAAAGTGTGAAATTGTTCTGAGTTTCCTGAACATCAGATTCTGGTCACCTAGGTAAAAACTTTGGAGTGAGAAAAGGTTAAACCAAAATTAACTGTAGCATCACAAAAGCCCAAATAAATAAAATATATTATATCTCTGAAGTAAATAAATTCGGTTTGTGTCATTTATAAATGAATTCCTTAAAAAATTATATGGACCACAACTGTTAGAAAACTAACTGCTCTGAGGTAACAGAGACTGGACTATAATACAATAACAACCGGAAATAGGATTATTCTAATAATTTTACAAAAATAAATGGTTAATCTTTATTTTAAAAATTCTTTTCACTCAGTGATTTCTCATTTATCAAATCGTTATAATAGTTTAAATTTTATCTAAATTTAATGCTAAGAATACTTTATTATTTATTTATGTTTAATATTTTATTTATTTATTTATTATTTTTTTAAAATATTTATTTTAGTATTTATCTTTTTCTGTATTGCATATTTTAAATAAATTATATATTATGTTGTATATTTTATATTATATTATATTAATCAAATGTATTATTGAAAGTTTATTACTTTATTACTTTATTATATATTATATATTTTGGTTAAAAGTGTTATTTTCGTAAGTGTGACAAAAATAAAGATATTGATGGAAAGATATTTATCTTAATAATAAACTAATTTAAGATTGTCTTTTAAATTTTAAAGAAGACAACTTTTTAATATTTCTATGTTTTGTAATAACAATTAATAATAATTAAGGTTAATCACTTTCAACCTCTCTATCTAGATTTCGTACATGACAATTATATTATTCAAAACAAAAAAATAATTAAAAATACTCATTTTAGACGAAGAACATAACTAAAAATATTGTTTAAAAAAATTTTCAAAGTCTTTAAAATAAAAAAAAACATATAGCCTATAAATATTGTTCTAATTGTAATATATATTTTTTTTCTAATTTATTTACTCCTCCAAACTAAGTTCATAATTACTTATTAAAAATATGCATATGAAGATAACCTATATTTAAAAGCTATTAATCTATGTTTCACTTAGAATTCTATAATAGCAAGTTATCATCACTTCCTTCTAATATTTTGTTCTTTGAATAATTCTAGATAAATATATTTTACTGCATGTGTATAAGCTTATCCATTCAATTCAACCATTTATGAACAATAATTGATAGTTATTACCTTATCTGCTTTAACCAAGAGGTTAGTCCTTTCAATATCTTTATTGTCTTCATGATTATATTTTGTACAATAGCAGTTACTAACATTTATGTATTAATTTTATAATTTATTTCTTTTAAAAATGTAGTCAACAAAGGACCTAAATAAGCAAACTAAGGACATCCTTTAACTTTGAGCAGTTGTCAAAGTTAATCTTCCCTATTCATCATTTACATTATTTTAACAATATATTTTTCTTTAGTGTCCCATTTATGTCAAGTTGATATAAAACTATATTGTAGGTTTAAAATGATTCTCATGCGTTGCATGAATCCAGGTATTGATCTTCATATTACAAGTCAAAGCTTTGTACAAAATACCCTGTCTGTAAAATATACGTGCGTTGTAAAATAAACTTTATTTAGTTTGAAATTTTAATTAATCTTTTATTGTATTTTATAATTTTTTTTAATAAATATTCGAGACTATGTCTAAAATACCTGGATTGCACGGGTCTAGAAGATAATTTTTGCATAGAATTTAATTTCTAGTGAGTCGTATTTTATATTTGTCGACTTTCTTTTAATTTATGATTTTCAAGTTTAATTTGTATATAACATGCACTTTTCAACTACTGGTTTCCTTTAGCAAAACCTTATTTTAACACCATTGTTTATATATTATATTCTTATTTAACACTATTTTTATTAATATATATTATATACTAATAAAATAATAATATATAAATAAACAGTGGTATTAAAATAACACCACTCTTATCTTTATTAACATATTTTATGATGAATGAATGAATCGACCCATCACTAAATAAATATTGCAAAATTTTTGAAATTTGAATCATACAACACAATTGATATCACTTTCTTCCATATATTTGGAAGAAGGTGTGAACAGTAATGCCTGTACTAGATCATCAACCGTAGGCATGCTTTGATCATAGCCATGTTGATAAATAAACTGACAAGTTCTAGCCATGTTGAGAGAAGCCTTCCTAACAGCGAAAGGGATCGTGGTTGTGGTCATAGCAAGACCATTTAGCTCAAGCGATAAGTTTCCTAGGAGTTGCCTTATATGCTTTCTAGCAAAAGTTTCATCTAAATTATCATTTTCTTTCATGAGACATTGTATGCTACAAGCATTGTCACCTCTTTCTTGTTCCTCCTGAAAATGAAACATCATCAAATTCTCATCTCATTGTCCAGTTTCATGTTCGAATATAACAATAATCTAATTAAAACAATTAGCATAATTACAATTAGGATGTGTAGGAACTATAAAACTTTTTGCCAGCAAGTCAATTAGATGTGAATTAATTATTAGTTATAGAAAATAGATGTGTATGTAAATGTATCAATTTATAGAGTGGTTACCGTGGAGGTTCCTAAGTCGTCCCAAAGCCTAAGAATTTCTCCAGAACAAGAAAACAGTCTTGGATATGGACTCATCATGGAAATGGTTTCTTTTGAGAGGTTATCCCCAAGAAGAACAGTTGCATGTACTAAGGCCAAGCATGATCCTGAAGAAATCACCCCATTATCCAAATATTCCCCAAAAGTGGGAACATATTTGTTGTTGAACCATTTTGCTTCTGTTAGATAAGCTTTTAGTAAGTCCATCCACTGCAACAATCAAACACCATTATCTCATTCATTAACCTCGTACTCTTAACTATAGTTTCATCAATGTTTCAATTTAAAAGGACGATGATATTATCTTACTGTTCTTTTCAAACAAGCAACAACAGTTTGCCCATGATCCTTCTGAATTCTGTATGCAATCTCATGGGTGGTGTTATACAAGGCCATGTAACATATCTTCATATATTCAGGTAGATTTTCCATTGCATCAAGATCCCACCTGTAAACAACAATAGTTTCACATTTTGATTATTAAATTTGGCTACTTGAGTTTAATTCAAAGAAACTCTTGATGCAAGCAAACCTTTGTACTGCCTCGGTGAAAAGAATGAGTTCATCTAATGTTGCATATGTGTCGAACATATCATCGATAACTTGCAAAATGCAAATAGCTTTTGCAAGTTCAATACGACAATTTGAATGACGTGGTTCTGGAAAAATTCCCAACACCCAGAGGAAGCACTCTCTTGGTCCATCTCTTCCAAACCCAAGTCTTTCGATGAGTCCCAAGTTTTTCCACCACCTAATCAAATCAAAGAAATAGTCTTACGTTTCATATTTAAAGCATTTATGCTTTTCACAAAACAATAAATTGAAAATGGTAAGAATAAAATTGAGGAAAAATTCAACATTAAGCTACACAACCAATTTTCATCTAAAATCTATTACGTTCTTAAATTATTTTCAACATATATATTTTGTAAATTAAAAATAATTGGGAGATGTTTTCTTATTCTCTTGTAGTTTGAACTCATATTTGCGGGTCATCAAAAATGGAGTTGCATATGGTGACATGATTTGTGCCGAAACTAAACCATCTTACAATTGATAAAATGTTTTGACGTAGATTAGACATATATTGATATATATATTTCTCTTAAAGTCATTTTTCATTTTGACTCAAAACAATCATAATCTTGGTTCAATTATTTGTTATTATCATTGGGTGGAATGCAAAATTACCTTGAGATCTCTGCTAATTCTTTCTGGTACATCGACTGAACCATGTCATGGTCTAGTCTTGCCAATTCTAGAAGATCAGGAATTTGGCCATTTTCTTTGCTATATTGTACCATGTAATTTTTTGCTTCCAACCTACTCATTCTTTGGTGTCTTGGAAGTTTTAAGGCTTCAACAACTACTCTTCCTACTTCAGGACTTAGCTGTGGTAGTGACTGGTGCAGATGAGCCCTTGAGCACTCCATGGCATGTTGTAGTACTTCTTCACCTTGTGCACCAAAATATGATGCCTCGTACAAACTTAACATGCCCCAAATGTCTCTGGTGACTGATTCCTTGAAATTCCCACTCTTGTCCAAAAATTTATTGAAAATATCTATATCCAATAAGCAATACATAATCAAATTACTATTTTTGTGTAACAACATTTAGGTAGCTAGGTATTGATGCAAAGACAAAATGATAATATAGTCAATGGAAATCAGCTTTCGAATTATCTTTAATATTCGAATAATATTTTTCTTGGAAGATAGAAACAAAGTGAATATGATTGAATTTCTCATGCTTTAAAAAAATGTAATGTTTATTCTTTTATCTAAACTCTTAAGTACCTAAACCCTAAATCTAAACTCTAAACATATTCTTTTATCTAATTTTCTTTATCGAGTAGGTTTAGGGAAAGAAAAAAAAGATCATAAAAATTTAATATAATGTTCATTTAAATTGCTATAAGTGTACCTGAAGATTTAGAGCAGCCATTATGTCTCAGCAAGCGAAATTGAAGAGCTGTGGCAAAGAGGTCTTCACCATTGTTACAATCTTCTATTCTTCCAAGTTGTAAGTTGATCTCTTCTTCGAAATGGTGCTCAATTCCTAGCCTTTGGATGGTGTCAATCAACTTCAATGTTCGCAATGAATCACTTGAGTTTAGTAATACCTCTTGGCTTCTTATTTTATGTTGCTCGAAACTTGTCATAGGATTAGTTTGACTAGGAACCTGTAATGTTACCACCATGAGGAAATTCAATGAAGGAAAAATGGTAAAAATCATGTCAGTGTGTTCCCCAAAACACTTGTATTATACAAATTTATAACACTGTCATCTAAGAGAACCCACTTAGAAAATAAAAACTAAAGGGAAGAAAATAACTACAAACAACGCAAATCTTTACAGTTACAGGATGGACAAATTAGGAATCATTGTATATGTCAAATGATTTTGGTAGAATTTTGTTTTAGAACCATGACACCATCAATATGTTTTTGCTAACAAAAGTACGTGAGAGAATATCCAGGAACAACTTTGTCTCATGTGTGAACATCTTGACTCTGTTTACCACTTATTCTTTACATGTCAAGAAGTCTCACAATTATGGTATACTTGTTACGAGTGGTTAAATCTGAAGACTTATTTGCCTTGTGATCTAGTTGCCAAATTTTGTCAACAAACTTTTACTTTGCAAATAAAGTAGAGAAACAAAAAATGGAAGGTGATTTGTGTGGTGTTGAGTGACACAAATAGGATGATGCAGGAAGCCACATATTTTGTTAACATCAACATTCTTTGTTACAATGGAGTTAGTGATTATTTAACATCAACATTCTTTGTTACAATGAATTTGAGTGGTAATAAGAGGCTTTGAAATTATTTCTTCAATGTGAATATACCATATTTGAATATGGGTTTCAATAATGCAGTTTCAAACACACTTGTTAAGATTCATTGCATGAAACACACAATCACAAAGAGCCAGATTCATGGATAGAATAATTTTGTGGTTGAACCTATGTTTTAGGCTAATAATTGGGGGGTCACATGAAAGGCTTCTAAGTTGGTCAATTTTTTTTCTATTAATTTATTAAAATTAAAATTAAAAAATATTTTAATTTAAAGAATTATAATTTTTGAATGGTATGTAGTACAGTGCTATTATATATTTTATGAATATTTAAAAATTATTTTTTATTAATTGTAATTGAATAATGTAATATATATAATTAATAATTTAATTAATTTACCTAATTAAAATATTAATTTATTAGTTAAAAATTGCAAAAATATTTATCTGATATATTTTTAATATAAATATATATTAAGTTAACAAAATAATTTAATAAAAAAACTAGTAGGCTAAACTGTTTGTTATTTCTAACATAAAATAAGTTCATAAATGATTATTTAAATATATTTTTTTAAATTAAATTTAATTTATTTACAAGTTAAATATAATTATTTCATAAAATTAGCATAATAAAATTTCTTTTAAAATAATTTTAACTGATAATGAAACAACATAAAAAGTTGTACCAATAATTTATTATGTATGAGATTCTTCAAGCTCAACTTTTTTTTATAAATAACTTAGAGGTTTATGTGTTAATTGACAAATATTTATCTATCCTAAATTATAAACTTAAAAGATGATTGAAATGTAAAGACCTGTACTGTCATTCATTACAGACTTTAACCTCTACTGTCATTATTGGACAAATAAGTACAATCCCTTTCTTTATTTCTTTCTTTACTTGGAATATACAGATATTTCCTTTCATTAGGCTGTTTTGTCCTTTTCATCTTTCTGAAACATTTGAAAAATATTTATCTAATATAAATTGTTTCCTATTTTAGAATATAATTAACTTTTCAATAACATACTTATTTAATATAAAATATAATAATTAATAATTACAAAATTAACAATTTATAAAATAAAGTATTTTAATAAATAAAATAAGATTCTTTTCTCGTGAAAGTTTATATAATACATTTTTAAATATAGAATACAATTATTTATACAGAAGATAATTTTATTTGAGTTGACTAAAGCTAAAAATTAAAAAATATTTATGATCTCTCTCTCTCTCTATATATATATATGTAGAGGTATAAAGATTTGACATATACATTTTCTTATTCTATTTTATTTTCATAATTATCTCCCAGTACATAATTGTTTATATAAAGTGAGATAAAAGTTGGAACGAAAATTTTCTATTATTATATACAGAAACTTTGTGAGGATTATCTTGTGATGTAATCGGGGTTTATAAATTATAAGAAAATTCAAGTTAAAAATTAATCGTAATATAATTAAGTAAGAAATAATATATAGATGCAAAAATTATTGATGTCGAATTAATTGTACTATTTTGGTTTTTTATATACTTTTTTTTAACAAATTGATGTCTAATGTTTAAAAAACTCCATGAGAAGCCACTTCTTCGTAAACAGTATAAAAGAAATCATTTTCATAAACTAAATAAAGTTACTTTTATTTATAGTGTTTAGAGAGAACAGTAAAATAAAATGAAATCTTTTTGAACAGAAATAAATAATTTGGTAGCTATACTGAATTGAAGGTGTTGTGGAGGTTTGTGTAAGGGAAGAATTATGATTGTTTAGAAGAAGAAAAGAGTGTAAAGAGGAAGAAGAGACCTTTTGAGTGTTAATGGATAATTGCATGATAGTTGGTGTTGATGTTTTGCAGGATAAGTTGCGTAGTTGATTCATGAATGGTGGCGAATTGCGATAACCAAATGAAGTTGGAAACGATGAAGTTCCAGGCTCTGTAATTGCCCTCATTATAGTTGAAGAAGACATTGATGAGTGTTTGTGGTAAAGAAAGGATAGGTGATACCCTTATATAGACTCAGTGACACTACTTTATGCCCACTTGTTCACACATGGAGCCTCATTTGTTGACACCCCATAAATGTTTGACACACATAAATTGTTGACTCTCACAATAAAACTTATTTTATTCACTTCTATATTTAATAATTTAATTTATACATTAATTAAATAATTTTTTCATATTTTCACAGTTATTGTAAGGATGTAGAAACCAAAACAGTGGGCTGAAAAGTTGTTTCCGGTTCACGAAATAAACGCATGGTTCAGGTTCAGGTTCAGTAAGGAACAATGGACGGGTTCTGTTCTTTTGTCATGCAAGTGTCACTATCAACAGTGTGCTTATATTTAAAAAATTATAATTTACTTGATTTAATATAAAATAATAAAAGATAGAAAAATAAAATGAATAAAAAGTGTAAAATATTTCTTTTGCTCGCACACCACAGGATCACTATCCCTTCAAATATAAATTTTGAAAACGAAATTACTCATCACCCTCCACAATTGTCCGGCTTGCATTATTTTCCACTAACTAGTTGATGATCTCAGTACAAGCCCACACATGTTTCATGTTTTCTTTCTATTAAAACATGTTTTTAACTTTGAAAACTTATGTACTACCTGAAATTGATGGCATCAGTTCCAGCTAGGTATCTTTGGTGTTTTAGTACACATTATCAATTAACATAAAGCATTTAAAATTATAGTCCAATCATGTAATTAATAAATATTAGATCATAAATAATTTCTAAACTAAGATTAAAGAAATGCTTGATTTTATTTAGATTTATTTAATTTTTATTGTTATACTTTATGCATCAAAGAAATGTTTAACTTTATGCATGTTATTTTTAGAGTGTTACAAATACAATAGAAGAATAATAGAAGGTGAGATGAGAAAAACTACCAAAAAAGAACAGGATAAAAGTTCTTATTTTATTAATTTAAAATTAAAAAGGGTTTTTTTTTTTTAAATAAGAGAGAGAAAAAAGCGTTAACCTTCCTTAATTTAGTTGCATTTATGCGTTAACCTTCCTTAATTTGATTGCATTTATCTAGCGCCTAAATGTGTGTGAGAGAAAAAGCAATTATTTAATAAATAAATTTAAAAATAAAAATAACAAGAAATTAATAATTTGTTAATGCAGGAAGTAACTTGTATCGTGTAGGGAGCAGCTGTCTAATTTTCTTCTATTTGTGCAGGAAGCAGCTGCCTAATTTTCTCCTATTTATTAATATATTTTAAAGACAAAAATAATAACTAAAAAAGTATACATATGATATATGAGATTTTTAGTTTTATGTAAATATTATACATATATTTTATGAACTTTCTGATTCCAATATCTTTTAACGTCAACAATTTGAACATAAGTATTATATATAGGATAATTTTTGGGTTTACATTCACACTATATATCTCATTTTTTTATTTATTTTAATAACAACTATGGAATTATTTTAAAAAAATATTGTGTACCTCATATAAAAAAATGTTATAAACTCGAAACATGTGCAATTTAAAAAAGTCTAAAAAAATATCGGTCTAATTTGCTGTTTATAATTTTATATATCTAAGAACGTGAGTTTATGAAAATAGGTATTTTGTCCCATATCCATGCGCCGTTACTTGTGTCTCAGTTTGACCAGTTATGCTATTATGCTTGGTTTGACCAAAGGTTCAGGAAACTGTCTAAGACTTGGTCTAATTTACTGTTTATAATTTTATATTTATAAGTTTTTGAGTTTATAAAAAAATAGGTAGGTTTTTTGTGTCTCAGTTTGCCCAGTTATGCTCTTATGCTTGGTTTGGCCAAAGGTTAAGGAAACTGTCTTAAGACTTGGTTTGATCAAGATATTTTCTAATGCTTGGTTTGATATAGACCAGTCCAATCCTAACCCTTCCTGTTTCACACTATTAAGGTAATATCTCTTGTGCACTGTTAGTAATCATAATAAACACAACACAAACAGAATAACTTTAATAAATTTTAAAATATAAATTCACACGTCTATTAATCACATTAACACTCCCTCATTATGTACAAAATCCTTACATCCATTATTAAAGTTTGCATCACTTAGCATATAATTTCTAATAAAATCATATTATCCAACCAATTAAATCTAAAAATATCTTATTTATATAAATTAAGATAATTCAGGACAACTTAATTTTATTTGAAACTATGTTTTGATATATCAACCATAATTATTTATACTTATACACTTAGTAAATAGTAGCGTAATAATTTCTTTTACTTTTTACTACATAATATTTTAATATATGTGATTTAGATTATTAATAAAAATATAATATCTTTTTAATGAGTTTTTTTACTTAATATTAAAATCCATAATTTTAAACTATCATCTTAAATATCTACCTTTTCTTAATCTACACAAATCATTAAATCATTTCATACAGTTTATTTAAATAATTTTCAATCAAACATCAATCCAAAATCACATGATTAATCATATACATATATAAATCATTTAAATTTATAAATAAAACATATCTTTAAACCACGTACATATATAAATAATTTATATTTATAAATAAAATACATATTTCGGGGATTAAAGAGTAGATATGACATATGAGTGTTATCTCAATGCTTGAACTATCTATTTTTGGAGGAGATAGAATAAACGTTGACTTTCTCTCTCTCAAACTTTCAACTATCTCTTGAGTAACAACAATTTCACATACATACAAAAAGTTGTTTTGACATCTCTTTCGCTTAAACTTTAAGTTACAACTTGAGATGAATGAAAGTTATCACTTAAATAACCATTAGACGCTTGAGCAAAAATGTTTTGTTCATACTTTTAATTTCACCACTTGAGCATTGCTTGAGTGACCAACCCAACACTTAAGTGGTATGTACAAATATCAATATAACATAACAAGTTTACAAACATCAATTCCTAACACCGTAATAGAGAATCTAAACAAACATATCATAACTTTTACATAAATATTTTGGTTTTACTTTCAACACCAATATTAATATTGAATTTAATCAAATGCCTTATAATAACTACTATACAAATTTTATCGTAATCATTTAGCAAAACTAGGATTATTAATATCATTATTAGTTTTGTTCATCTAAAGATATATATTAGTTTCTCTTATTTAAGAAAGTAGTATGTTCTTAAAGAAAACATAACTTCTCTTAAGGATACAAAGTTTTTAATAACTCTACCACTAGAAATCAAAATAACACCACTAGATTAAACATGTTGAGTATAAAAGTTCATATATCTTCTACACCGTTCCATTTCATCATGAAAATGATGAATAAAACAAACTTAAAAAGAATATAAAGATTTTATGATTTTAAAGATTAAATTTTATGATAAATAAAAACTAAATCACTTTAAAATCTACTTTATAGTATTTTTTTCTTTAAAAAAAATCTTTTCATGATCCATGTAATATAATTTTATTTTCTAAGTTCAAATAAATTGGTTTATATTATCAATTGTACAAATTATAAATAATCAACATAAAAGATAAAATAAAAAAATACTTTACTCTCAACCTGATCTCTACTGAGACTACCCTCCTACACTATTTATTATAATACAAAACACGATCATTAAAGTTGATAAAGAAAACACAAATAACAAAATAAGTTAAGTTTGAAAACAAAAATTTATACATGCATAAATTCTATCAGGTACACATATTTCAATCACATCGCATATATCCTAATGAATACAATTTCAACCCCACTTGCATCTTTCATGTCATAACTCAAAGACATCAACAATACAAACACTTGACTCTACTTCCAAAAGACACATGCATTGAATTTGACTCAAAGATTTCCACCTATTATACTATATTTACTATGTTCTATCTCCAACATTCATAGCTACGTACATCAATAGGAACTAAATCCTCTCATATGACAGAGTAAATCCTTATGACTTGCCAGACCAATTCTTTTTCGCACCCTAAACTAACTCATAAAAATCTTACTCCATTCTCACCACATGATAATCTAGCCTCCCTTACTTGTTGAGCTTGCTCAACTCATAGTTTGACTCTAACTCCACAAGACTTATATGAATGTTGATAATGTACATTAAAAATCCTAATAAATGATATGAACATACTCTTATGATGATCCCAGACTAACATAGACTCATCCTAGTCCTAAAAACATTACATGTAACACATTTTCTCCCAAGACATATAGAATTTCTCAAAACTAACTCAAGAAAAAGGGATGGAGAGAAACTTACTCTAAAGAAGAAACTGATTAGATAAACTTATTTTGTTCTTTTTAAGGATTTCTATAATAGACTTTGATATTCAAAATGATGAACAAAGACTCTTAAAAAAGAGGCGGAGAAGCAAAATAAAATAAGTTTTACAAAGATGATGGTTCTTTTGAATTGAAGCTTGAATAACTATTTTTTTTTTCTATTCATAAACTTATTCACTTGAATATTAAGATATTTATACTCCATTTCAGTTGCACTTCACTTTTGTTATTAAATAATTTTCCAGATCCTTACAACCATTATTAAGTATTATTATTTAAGTTTAATAGCTATTTGTTTTAAATTTTCTTTTTAGTACGGTTAATTAATTTAAAAATATTAATATATTTTAATTTTTTTAAAGTTAATAAGCCTTATTATATAAACAGTTTTCAATTCAAAAAAGGTGTAAGATAATTAGACTAATCAACACTATTTATTTTATCATTGAATGAAATTTACTTTTTTCGTGAAATATTGACGTTTTTATTATTAAATATTATTCTTTTTATTTTAAGTGTTCTTTAAGAATTTTTGAGAAACGAAAAATATAATTAAATTTTTTAATTTTAATAAAATATTTATAAATTATTATTTTACTCTTTCCACTTTTTATTATAGTAAATGAATATATGTAGAATAATTAAATTTAAATAGAAATAAGGTTATAAATAACAAAATAATTAATATTATCTTAAATTTTATAAAATTGAAATAAACTAATTAACATAAGGATGTAAACAAAAAATTATGAATATTATATTAAATTTTAAATGAAAAACAAAATATTATCTCTCCGAATTACCATTACTATTTCATATGCTGCACACCTTTAGATAATTTAATTTTCGTAGTTATAACCTTTTGAGGAGAGAAAAGAGATTATTTCCTCTTACATTGACTGAATTCCCAACAAATATATATATATATATATATATATATATATATATATATATATATATATATATATATATATATATATATATATATATAAGATGGAAAAGTAAATGCTTATCTTTTATTCAATAAAAGTTTATAATTAGAAAAACTGATTGCAGAATTTATTGACTTGAATATACTACGTACATCCTTTTACGAGTCTGCTCAGGAAAGTTTTGAAATTTCAAAAGTTGTTAAGTTGTCTAATTCTCGCTCAACAAATTTTCCTAAAACAAAAAACAGGTGGGTTTTGTGTCTCAAGTTGGTGGATGATAATGAAAGGGCAATAATTGTGGTATGATGGTTTGTTTTATGTTTGCAAAATTTATATTTTAAAAAATAATTGAATGAATAGCTGGAAATTAATAACTTGATCATTGAATATTGAATTAATATCTCACCAGTCAATATTGACTTCCACAGAGATTAGTTTAGTTCAAAAGAAATTTGTTCTTTCAAATTTTTTGTTATCACACCATTTCCTTGTAAGTAATGAAATATCTTATTTTATAAATAAATATATCATGAAAACATGTCACAAATAAATATTTGTATTCTCGGAATTTCAATCAAAATCAAGCTACAAGATGTTAAGCTTCATTGTCTATTATCTTTGTTGATGGTTTCTTCACCCTTTATGGTCTCAACATTCATTGTCTGATCCAATCTTTACGTACAACGTTTATTTTTCTTTTTTTTTTTTCCCTCATCTTCCCATTACGTTCAATATAGTTATTTTGTTTCCTCATCTTTTTAAAGTGTTTTATATGATCTTTTTCTTTTTAAAGAAAAATATATATTTTTTCTCTTTTCTCTCAGATTTTTTTTCTTAGAGTTTTTTCTTTGCAACTTTCTCTTTTCTTTCAATTGTTTTGTAAACTTTCTTGCCTTTGAGCAATTTCTAACATCTTATTGTCATGAAGATCGAATAATAGTCGAATAAGAGTAGAAAAAGAGAAAGAGTTTCAAGACTTGTTATAGTAAAAATCCAACACCTTGAATATATATATATATATATATATATATATATATATATATTTATTTATTTATTTATTTATTTATTTATTTTGCATATTTGAAACTACAAGACATGAAGCTACATGTGATAAAATAAAATCATATTATATAAGTGTATCATCGGTTAAACAATAAGAGTATCATGTTGACCAATCACAATATCTAATAGTTGAAAATTGAAGATTATACTATAATTAGTTAAAGACCAAGCTAACACATTCATGAAAATACTCTTAAAGCTTTAGAGAATGTCTTCTAGGTCTGTTTCTAAGGAGATCTGCACTAAACAAAACGTTTAAAATATCTTGAGAGTAGAGCAATGTCAACTTTATTGACACAAGCTATTTTCAACTCTAATTCAACTACTTATCCCGTAAGGTGTGTACTTTTAACCATTGTTTGCTGTAAAATATTCTACAAGATCGTTTCAGACAATTTTCATCGAAGGATTGAAATAGAAAATGCGAAAGAGATAAGAGATGAAGAAATTTCAATCTACCTTGATTGATGTCATAATCGAGAGAAATTGATAAGTGAAGAAAGATATGTCACTTTGAATTGGAAACTAAAAGATAAGGACCTTGAAAGTACTACTGAATAACTTAGACTCACTTTAAGAAAATGATTCAAATTCTAAAATAAGCAAATTTTGATAACAAAGTCTACAAAAAGGCTTATGTACTATGGACTTTGTACTTACGGGCTCATACGCTAACAAAGCCTATCTAACAAGCCACTAAAAGCTGGAGTCTAAATTACAACATAAATAAAAAACATATAGAAAGCTCAATAAATATTCAATACAAACAAATAGAAATAAAATAAAATTACAAGGTCCAAAACCAAAAATTACACAAAAGTATAAAAACTCTATTCTAGCTTTAAACCTACCTTTTAATACTTAAGAAGATTTAATCCATTATTTCATCATACTCTTCTTCTTAAAGAAATTCAACATTGAATTTAACTCTTTATTACTTATAAACAAACATACAAACATAAGTTCTAAAAAAAACTCAAATCTAAAATAATCCAAGAAAAATAAAAATATATCGAAATTGAGATTCAAATCCTATGATAGGCAAATTTCTTATTATCAATGTGCTTGAAAATACCAACTTGAAATATATATTAAACAATTTCAAAATAAATGTTCTAATTATAAACACTTAAAAGAAGAAGAAGATCTTTACAAGCAACAATAGTAAAATAATGTCTTTGAATATCCATACAACTTTTATTAAATTGAAAAACAAATAGGTATATTATTAAAAACATATTTATATATTTTTCAACCTTGTTTCTTCTTTTTCTATCTCATTTTCTTTTAATTAATTGTTTATGTCATTGCTCCTTAATATGCAAGTCTGTCCAAGGAAAAAAAAAAAGACAAGTTAGTATTTTTTTTTTCAATGAAAAGTTAGAATAATGATTTAATGGGAAGAAGAATTTAAAGTTTTGCAATTGTTTTTTTAAAGACTCATTTTCAATCATGGTTGTTGGCGGCGTTATTAGAAACTATTTCTCTTTTATGAATTTTTCTAACATTTTCATTTGTTTTCTTCCTTTTTCCTTTTTTCCTCTCTTTTCTTCCTTTTTTTTTTCTTTCTTTCTCTTGTTTTGCTTTCTCTAACTTTTACAGTGCATTCTTTTCTATCTCTTTCTAATTAGGACATTGATAAGTTTCATGTTCATAACCTTCTATCTCTTTCTAATTAGGACATTGATAAGTTTTATGTTCATAACCTTCACATTTGGAGCAAAGAGTATTTGTTTCGATTTTTGAAATTGATTTTTTTTTATGTTTTTGCTACTTTTTATAATCATAAATCTTGATGTTAAACTTTATTATTCTTGATACAATGGTATAAATGTATTCTTTCAAAGTTAAACTCATACTTATAATAAAATTAGAAAAAAAAATTAACACAAAAAAAAAGGTTAACATAAATAATATAAAAAAAAACAAGAATGACTTCACCTCTTATTAAGTATTTGCATTCAATTTATACGTATATAACTGTGGAAAGGTTATGCACCCCTCGCTCAAATACTCTTTAGTTTTTAAGATGAACTCTCAATTACCATATCAAAAATTTTACATTCAAGTGAAATATGTAACAAATTCAAACCCAACTCATAAGGTCAAGAAAGTAAAAATTTTGAGACAAAATCAATAATATTTAAAGACAAACTAAAAGAACACAATACAAAAATAGGCTAAACCAAAGAAAGTAAAAATATGATAAAGAAAAAAAAAACACTTTAAAAAGACAGGAGTAGTCTACACAATTTATTTAGAATTACTACTAAGAAATTGCAAAACAAAGTATCAAAATTGATTGTACAACTTTTCAGTTCACCAATTTTACAAAAGAACAAGCACCATGCTAATCAATGTATTGAATGAGTCAAATTCAATGCAATTAGGCAAACATGAAATACACGGTTAGCAAATGCAATTAATTTTCAAAACGTGAGCCCCTCATGCAAAAGTTCTCTTCCTGCATGAGTTGTGATTAATTTGGATTGACTAAAGAACATTAAATGGATTCTGATTGTTCAATCCACAAAATTCAAAGAAACAGGGTACCTAGATAATCACAAAATAAAAAATTACACGAAAGTAGAAAAACTCTATTCTAACTCCAAGCCTAAAACATGTTTGTTATTTTATGAATTATGATGTATAATTATTTTACATAGAAATTAGGTCTAATATTTCCTCCAATGATAATAGCCATAAAAATAATATCGTTGTGAACATATAGTAAAAGGAAATGGGATCCATCCATTGAATCATGTGACACATCGATAATTGATACATGAATGTCATCTCAATAGTAGTCAGAGGGTGTAAAGAGCAATGTTTGAAGATAATCATCAACTGAAAAGGTGTTTTGATCATCTCCATGTTGATAAATTACCTGAGCAGTTCTAGCCATATTAAGAGAAGCCTTCCTAATTGACAAAGGCAAAGAGGTTGTGGTCAAAGCAAGACTGTTTAACTCTGGCCATAACTTCCTGATAAATCTTCTTATATGCTTTCTGGCAACTTTTTCATCTGAGATATTATTTTCTGTCATGAGACATTGTATGCTGCAAGCATTATCTCCTCTTTCTTGTTCCTCCTGAACATCAAGCATTAACAACTTCTCATCAGTGTCACTTTCTTATTCTAATATATTATTTTTAACTAACAACAACTTCTAGGAATTATGGTACTTTTGACATCAGATCAATTAACTTCAAATCAATACCTCTGAGGTTCCTAAGTCGTCCCAAAGCCTAAGAATTTCTCCGGAACATGAGAAAAGTCTTGGGTATGGGTTCAACATGGAAATGGTTTCTTTTGAGAGGAGATCCCCAGTGAGAAAAGTTGCATGCTCGAATGCCATGTATGATCCTGAAGAAATCACCCCATTAGCCAAATACTCCTGAAAAGTTGGCACATATTTATTGCTGAACCATTTGGCTTCTTTTAGAAAAGCTTCAAATATATCTATCCACTGCACCAATTGAGTACAAATATCTCATTAACCTCTTACTCATACACACATATATATATATATATAGAGAGAGAGAGAGAGAGTTATATACATATTTCAATGTGAAAGGATATATAAAACCTTACAGTTCTTTTCAAGCAAGAAATAACGTTTTGTCCGTGCTCCATTTGAATTTTATATGCAATTTCGTGGGTGGTTTTATCCAATGCCAAATAGCTTATCTTCATATATTCAGGCAACTGTTCCATCGCATCAAGATCCCATCTATAAATAACAGAGGTTTCATATTTTGATTATTAGTTTCGTTAGCTGATTTTAATTCACACGAATTTGAGATGCAAACCTTTTGATTGCCTTGGTAAAAAGAACGAGTTCATCTAATGTGCCATAAGTGTCAAAGATATCATCCATCACTAGCAAAATACAAATGGTTTTTGTAAGTTCAATGCGACAATTTGAATAACATGGTTCTGGAAATATCCCCACTGTCCATAGAAAGCACTCTGCTGGTTTATCTCTTCCAAAACCAAGCCTTTCAACAAGTCCCAAGTTATTCCACCACCTAATCAAGTAAAAGTAAAAATCAAATATTGAACATTGAAAGAACACCTGTTTTTCATACGGTACTAATTAAGAAAGGTAACAATCTAAGTAGAAATGATACAGAGCACAAAATTACCTAGAGATATCTGCTAATTCTTTTTGGTGCATTGACTGAACCATGGCATAGTCTATCTTTGCCATTTCCAAAAGATATGGCATCTGGCTGCTTACTTGGCTATATTCTTCGATGTAGTTTCTAGCTTCTAACCTACTCATTCTTAGGTGTCTCGGAAGTGTTAAGGCTCTGCCAACAACATTCCCTACATCGGGACTTAGATGTGGGAGTAATTGGTGCAGATGAGCCGTGGAGAAGTCCATGGTTTGTTGTAACACTTCTTCACCTTTTGCACCTAAGTATGATGCCTCATACATACTTAACATTCCCCTAATGTCATTGGTAATTGATTCCTTGAAATTCCCACTCTTATCCAAAAATTTCTTGAAAACATCTGTGACCAATCAACACAGTTAATCAAATTAGCAAGTGTGTGTTACAACATTCAGAAACTAACTTTGCATAGACTAAATTAGAATAAATCAATGTGAATAAAATTGTCAATTAATTTTATAATACATATTTAATTTTTCAACAAAGTCAAGGAAGCATAAAATGAATGGATTTCAAAAAAGGCAAACTGGTTCAATAAAGTTAATGTAAATAATGGGAAATCATACTGCATTTATTTTTTCTTATTCTCCTTTTACTTTTTCCTTGTTGCTTTCAGGAGAGAACAAAAACAATATTCAGCATAATGCTGCAAATGAGTTTACCAGAAGAAGTGGGCCAGCCATTATGTCTCAGTAATCGAAATTGAAGCGTTGTGGAAAAGAGGTCTTCAGAAAAATCCCAATCCCTTAACTTTCCAAGTTTTACATTGATCTCTTCTTCAAAATGGTGTCCAATTCCTAACCTTTGAATGGTGTCAATTATCTTCAACGTTTCGATTGGATCACTTGAGTTTAACAATGTCTCTTGGCTGCTTCTTTTAACTTGCTCCATTTTTTTTGTCCCAGGATCGATTAGACTTGGCACCTACTACCACCAAGATGAGAAAATCCAATGACGAGAAAATGGTGAAAATTTTGAAAGTTCGTTATCACTCTTGTACTTTTTCATTGAAAGTTTGCGTTCATTAATGAGAAAGCAAATTCCTTTGCAAGTAAGGCAAAAGTACACCGTAGTCGGCGCTGAAAAAGATGGAAGAGTTTTAAAGAGTTCAATGAATACAATCGGTGGAAGACAGTATTTGAGGTTAAGATGTAAGAGAAGTACCTTGTCACGGAAAGCAACCGATTTAATGGATAATTTGTTTTGCATGATAATACGTGATGGTGATGTTTGTAACGATAATAAGATGCATGGTAGATGCATGGATGGACGCAAGGGACACACAAATGAGGTTGTAAGGGAGACACCTCTTCCTTCTGTAACCACCATTATCGTATTATTTAGTTTTAACTGAGGTTCTACGAAAAATGATGGACGCCAATACCTTTGTTTGCACTTCTATATATACACAGCACACATGTTTCTGTCTTGTCAATTTCACATTATTATTTATTCAAGTTTTACATCAAAATAACTTTTCAGTTTGGAATTATTTTTCAAGAATATTATATCAACAAAAAAGCCGAAACACTACTATTAAATAATCATTCTTTTTGAAAAAGTGAATAATAGCAGTCTGATTGTTTTCAAAATGCATTCATTGTGAACTTTAATTTTGCCCTCCTCTTTGATCACTTGTCAGGAGGGGTTTATTTATGAGGATACATGAAAGAGAATAATACATTGACATTTAGAATACTACTTAAGAAAGAGATATATAAATATTATGGATTTGAAATAAAAAAAAAAAGTGTTTATAGAAACTTCTTTACAAAATATTGGCTTCCTTCGTCTCATAATAATTATCATACGAGAAGATATACAAGTCTCAAAATAAATATCATTTTGTAAATGAAAGTATTATGAATTTTTTTTATTTATATTTACTTAAATGTTTAAGAGTAGATGTGATATAATTAAAATGTTTTAAAAGTAAATATGATATAATTAAAATGAAGTGTGAATATTTTATTTTTTAAACATAAAACTTATAAATAGAAAAAAAAGTTTATTATTCAAATTTTATTTTAGAAAAAATAGTTTATTTACAGAAAACTTCTTCTCAACCTTCTTTATTTTCTTTTTAGATTTTGGAAAGTTATGTTCATTCTTTAGTATATCAAAGTCCATCTTAGGATTCTAGTAAATAAAAAATAAGTCTACTTGATCTGAATTTATTTTAGAGTGAGTTTTTCTTTATTTTTTTTTCTTAAGTTGATATTGAAAAATATTGTATGTATAAGGACTAAAAGTCTTGTATGTTAATTCAATATTTTTTAGACTTTGAAACTTTGAAAATAAAGATGAATACTCGCTAATTCAGTATCATAATAGAGATATGTTTACATAATTTATTTATTTATTTGTATACAAGTTTAACTTTCCTTTGTGATAGGAGAAATTAAAAGAAAATTAGAAGCTTGACTTTAAACCCAAACAAGTTTTAATAGGTAAGAGAAGCTAATTAAGTTTTTTTTTTTTTTTTATAGTATGTTGTGATAAATGATCACTACAATAAAAAAGTTATTTACATATCAATATTTAGCTATCAAATGAAATGGTTGCTAATTGTGACTAAAATAGTCACCAAATTAAATTTTGGTTGCTAAATAACTACAAAATAGAAATAATGATTGAATTTAGTGACCAATTAAGTCAAATAATCGGTATCTAATATTAGATACCAAAGTTTTAGTGACCTATGTCATTAGATTCTAAATTGGTATCTAATTAAGTTAGAGACTAATTAGGATCTAATGGTATAAATCACTAAAACTTTGGTAGCTAATATTAGATACCAATTATTTGACTTAATTGGTCACTTAATTCAATCATTACTTCAATTTTATAGTTATTTAGTAACCAAAATCTAATTTGGTGACTATTTTGGTCACAATTAGTAACCATTTTATTTGATAGCTAAAAATTGGTCTCTAAACAACCTTTTTCTTGTAGTGGATTTATATCTAAATGTGAAGGTAATGTGGTCATAATAATTGATTTTATGTACCCATTATGTGTTTTTTTAATAAATTTTAAATGTCTGAGTTTGAAATGAATTGTTTAGAAATATGATAGGGATGTTTCATGTTATTATATGATTATTTTTTTTTTCATTTCTTGTAAATAATTCTAGTTGATTCTGAATGTTATGATTAAGATATTGAAGGGTTGAAAATATTTGAGATGCAATTGTTTGATTTAAATTAATAAATTCAAAATGAGAAATTTGTTGTACAGTGAGTGACTATAAGAATATTAGCAATTAGTCACTATAAAATATCACTTTGTATCTAAGATGTTGTTGAGTCAAGTCAGCCGTAAAGAGACACCAAATCAATTCTAAAAAATTTAAGTGGTCAAACATACTCTTAATTGTTGTTAATAATAATTAAAACAAATTCAAGAATGTAGGCATTAAGATTTAATAATTTTTTGGGAGACGTTAAATATTTTTATTTTTACGAGATGCGTTAAAAAGTTTTATTTTTAATTGAGATTTCGGCTCTTGAAATGCATTAAGATTTTATTTTTCATTAACGTGATAGGGTTTATAAATTGCATTAAGATTTTATTTAACATGATAGTGTCATGACCGATACTTATTTATCTTTAAATTCACATTATCTTTGTTCATTTACGTAAGACTTCTTAAATTTATTTTAATGAATTATAAATATTTTTCCTTTTGAAATATTAAAAGCATTATTAGAAAATAATGCTTCTAGAAAAAAAAAAATTGGTATTGTCAATTTTTTTCACTTTATTTTTTCTATTAGGATGTTATAACTAGAGAGAAAAGATATTATTTCATTATAAATTTTAATCACTTATTTTCTTTCTTATTTTTCTATTCATCTCATTTTCCTTTTCTTTTTATAATACATAATACTTAATTCAAATTGACCTAAATGTAATTATGATTGTTTAATTCTTATATTGATAATGAAAAAAAAAATCAAAAGAACATCATCACACCGTTAAAACTAATTTGAAAGATCAATATTTTGATTATTCTTTTTACATAATTCATAAGAATTTTTTAATTTTTATCACTATAATATTTTTTTTTCATGAAAGTCAAACTACAACAAGAATGATGGTTAAAAATGAAAAAAACAATATAAAAATTACAATAACTGCTCTTTAAATATCAATTTATATCTCAAATAATTAATATGTGAAGATTAGTATTAGACTACTTGTTAAAGTGCATCAAATGACACACACTAAGAAAAACTGAAGTTTTTATTATAATTATTTAGTTAAATAAAAGTTTTTGAATTAACAAGTTTTTCCGGACTGGGTGGAATTAGGCTTATTTTATACTTAAATTTTGAATGTAAATTTTATGAGTCAAAAAAAAAAATATAATTAAAATGAATGATTTTTCTAAAAATAACAATTCATTAATCACGTTCAATAAATTAATATTTTATTTTTAATCTTATAATTTTTATAATTAAGAAAATTAAAATATATATCATTGTAACATTATTTTCATTTAAATCTCATTATTTTTCATTGAAAATAACTTAACTCTTCCCTACTGAACTCCTATCAAATCTACTCTTTCCAGCAATCAAAAGTAAATTAGTAAAAAGTAAACCGCGCATAATTCAACACCTTTACACTTCATCTGGCTTCATGTTTGTCGTACATTTCATATTTTTCAATGGCTTTATCTTTGTCATTTTGCATTTCCTCAGATTTCTGAACCCTAAATCAAGCAGTGCCTGATTCCCTCTCCGATTTAACATGTAGCAGAGCACGCCACATTCCATTTATCAGTCGACTTGTCTCTTTCTCTCTCGCTTTTAACATTCTCTGGTTTGTGAACCCTAAATTAAGGATTTTGGTGCCTTATTATCTGTGATGGTAAGAAATTTTAGGAACTCTTATTATTTGTGTTGTTGAGTGATATTAACAATATAATATGAGTAATATTAACAAAGTGTAATATGCAGAAAACACGTTAAACATCGACTTGTGGTGAGGAAGTAGATAACACCTCGTTTGACGACTTTGATTTTTAGGTTTACTATCATTTGCCTAAAGGTCAATCCTATAGTTTAATTTGGGTATTTTGATAGTATTTTTTACTCTGTAGTCTTGTCTGGTGCTACATGCGATGGCTGGAGTGGTAGTAGTACCCATAAAATTATTGATTTTCATGATTCACGTGTTTTTTTATCAGCCTTTACTAGTTTAGTAATTCATTCCATCCCCTCTAAATTCATTCCATTCCATCTACTGAATAGTAGATGTTTTGCATCTTATTTCTCTGGTATGAAACAAATTGTAGAAGTGATACAAGCTTGTTTTTAGTAACAGGTTGTCCTATGCAGTTGTATACTATCCTTTTCCATCAATACAAACATAGCTAATAAGACCACTAGTGACCCTTAGTAAGACCTGAGAAAGAAGATAGACAATGAAAAGCTGATAAAGAGAGTATTGACATGCCTGAATTCCACAACTCCCCACTAAATAGTGTTCCAAGATCAAGACACCTTTTATCAACCAAGTTATGAACAACAATAATGGATAGGTGTGTGAGTATCATTCTATTTTTGAACATTGATGCACCGAAAGAAAGGAGTATGGAACCATCTGTCTATAATTGAGCCCTTTTCAATTCCTGTTGGCTAAAGAAGCTATCATCATCATCATGACCTCCCTCCCAACCCCACCCCTTAACACTTGTAGTCATTACTTTCCATGCTTTCCCTGTTTCCAAACCTCAAACCTAGCAGCATATACCTTAAGTGAATTAGATTTTAGGAGATAAAAAGTTTGATTATAATTGTTGTCAAGTATAATTTTTTGAAATAGTAATTATAAACAATAACTAATGTGATTTATATATCAGTTTGTGATTAAATGACGCTGTGCATACACTGTTTACACAAATAATTAATGAAAGAAGTTCTTGTGCATGACACACAGAAACACTAGCTATGTATTAAATTTTGACAAGTCAATAATTTGAAAGAAGGCTAGGTGGCAGCATGGGTTAAAGGTTAAAATTACAACCTAGAAGTGGACCTGACCTAAAATCAAACAAGTTGTGTCCTAGTTGTCCAACGAATGAGGCAATGATGGGTCAGATGTTAGCAATCAACCATTTTGAGTGTAGAGTAAATATTTTGGAAGTGTTGGAGAAAGTGGGTTTTGATCAGAATTGAACATCTGTATCACGTTAACTGCAGATAAGGTGGGGCTTTTATCATCATCATCTAGATCTCCATTAGCTTGAGAAATCCTTGCCAAGTGATCTCTACTTCTTCCGAAAGGCTTCATTCTTCTTCATCCTGAACTAAGAGTTTTTACGTATAACACGTACAAAGGTTTCAGAGCTATATGTGCTCAAAGAATAATAAAAGTGCATCTATCTTGATAATTAGCAAACTCATAATCTTCATTTCCAACGGCATCAAATGGTTTAGGATGTCCCAATCCAGCTCTAACAGAACCCTACTTTGATTTAGGAGAGCCTCTTGCTAATTCAATGCCATCAAGGGCATTCTTTTAATGGAGAGATTTCAAAACGATCGTAAATAATATGTATTGTTTCATAAATACAAAAAAGAAATGAGTGTTAGAAGAAAACTATACTTGCACATAAGGTGCTAAATGATGTATTAATTTCTTCATGACGGCTGAAACCTAAAATGAGACATTCAATTAGTTAGAAAACAAAGATAAAATCAAATATCTGTGTTGTTGAGAATGAATTTGAGCTAAGGCAAGAAGAACAAGTACATATATATCAGCCTTGAACACTCAAAGTGACTTCTCCACACACGATTTCTGCTCGGATGTGATTTCTCCACACATGATTTCTGCTCTAACTCCTCAAAGTGACTTCGTTTAACCATCAAACACTATCCCACTTTTCAAACTACAAATTCTCACAAAGACAAACATAGCTTTTAACCACGTAATTGTACCACCTCACAGTTATTAAGAAAAAAGGAGGAGTTTTTCCATCGATGGTCAAAATAATATATATTTTCCATAATATAACAATGACTGGAACCTGGAAATACATTCCTTGTTATCTTCTAACAATTTTTTGAAATCGTTAATTTAAAAGGGATGGTATATAATCTAAACATAGGTTATAAAAAAACACTTCGTTCACATCTGTTTTAAACAAATCTCCTTAATTACTCCTTTACTTAGACATAAGTACAAATAATTTATTAATAAACTGATGAGATTTTTTTTTTTCAAATTAATGTTTCCATTTAGAGAATTTTAACATTGCCACTTTACAATTATTCATGATTTTCTTAACTTCAGTTATTTTATTAGATAAACATTGTTTGGCCACTAAGTTATCAATTCTATTTTTACTAGTGTTTTAGTCATATTTAGCATTACCAACATCACTTATTATTATATATTATTTTCCTTTCCTTATAAAATATATTATCACATTTAAGTATTCTGGAAACTGAGTCTTCATTTAGCTTCTGTAATATACGATAATATTTTAATTAATAAACTTTGGATTTATAGATTTTGTCGTGTTTGAAAGAGTCTAGTTGCTCAACCCATTAATAAGAATGAGGTTTTTACTTCTTTTTTTCTAAATGCTGAAACTAGAAGCTAATAATTGTTATTGAATTTTTAAAACTGAAATTGCGATACTCAATGTTTAGTGGACCTTGTTTTATTTATTTATTTATTTATTTATTATTATTATTATTATTATTATTATTATAGTTATACTTTCTTTTGTTTAATTAAGCTTTTATTTGATTTTAATTAACGATAGCTTTAATTTTTAATCATTGTGTTACTAGCCTCTACACATGTCCGTTACAATAATAACTTCAAATTTAGTCTCATTTAAGAAGTTATATTATTAGTATTATTAGTCATATTTTACTATTATATTTTAGTCTATTATTCATATTTTTAGTCATATTTTATTACCATTACTGAGAAAATATGACTTTAAGAGGAAAGTTAAAAGTTCCCTGAAAGTACTTCACTATTACATAAACAAATACATGTAAGTTTCAGACGTTTCTTTCTTCTCTCATGTCTTATTTTTCAAATTGTTGATCACATATACATTTCTTTCTTTTTATGAGAATAAGCAATAAGCTTTGAGTATATTTTCATGAAGGAGAGACAAGAACTGGGTCCTCCTTATTAGCGTGAATTACTAAATTGAAAACAAAGTTAGGATTTTGTTTTATTACCATTTCAGAATTCAAAGATTTAAGATTTCTAACAATACCCACTCCTACTTATTTGCTAAAATTTATTAAAAACAAACAATTATGATAAATAATTATTAAATAGGATCTGATTTGAGATTCAACACTCCCTTGCTTTTCGTCACTTTCAAGGTACAATATCTTGGGGTAGTTTAGGATCACGCACTTGCATTAATATGGAAGGATGAGAACCTTGACATCTCTTATAAAATATTATATTCAGTATACATCTGTAATTGACTTTAAATGTTATAAATTTATTCTTTACTATTATGTTGTTTTTAATAAAAGTTAATTGTCAAATAGTATCATAATTATCATACAATAATTTTCATAACCAACAAAAAATTGTTACACATTTCTTTTCAATAACAATATATACATTTTATTAAAATTTTCAAAATTCATTAAAAAATTATTATGTCAAAAAGTTGGTTATTAAAATTTAATTATAAATTGAAATTAAGTTTCTAATCAAATTAATAGAGAAGTAAAAAAGTTCGGAAATATGTTTTCTACTTTTTACACAGTATCATAATTATCCTACAATATTTTTCATACACCAACAAAATTTATTGTTACACGTTTTTCCAATAACAATATATATTTTATTAAAATTTTCAAAATTCATTAAAAATTTATTATGTAAAAAAATTAATTATGAAATTTAAATAATTAATTAAAATTAAGTTTGCAATCAAATTAATAGAAAAATAAAACAAAATAAAGAAGTATGTATACAGGTCAAGTTTCAGACTTGTTCTTAATTAAAGAAGAGTGAGTTGTGAAATAATAATAATAATAATGATTGTTAAAATATATTTTCTATTTCTGAGATACTACCATAATTATCATTACAACTCATGCACAAGAACATTTTTCCAGGATGATGATAAAATTTATTAATTTATTATTATAAAAAGTAAAATTGTAAAAATGAAATTTTCTTAATTAATTATGTTGTAGATATAATACATTATAAAATTTTAAATTATTAAAAAAGTTAGTAAAATATTTATAAAACATTATTCATTATACATCAAAAATGTAGATTATTAACGTTTTCCGTGTGCAAATTCTTTTATTACTGTTACATATATGAATGCAACACATTTTTATTTTATTCAACAATATGTAATGAACTATTCAAGATAAATAGGAGCATTGTAATGAAAAATTAATAAAAAAAAGTAACATTTTAATATCTATTGATTACACACTTTTTTACAATTTTAATAATTATTTTTAAAATACACCTATGCTCCCGTTATTAATAAACTATTTTACTTAATACACGAGATTTTACTTAATAGTGTGGAAAACTCTTCTCGGCATTCTAAGAGTTTTTTTTTTATCTTCTCTTGCTATAGAAAGATATTTATGATTTCAAAAAAATTCATATATTTATTATTTTTTTCACATATTAAATATTTACTTTTAAAATACTAAGTCACATTCAGAAATTTTATTACTTTTAAACGTGATTCTTGACATTACCGATTTCTCCTTTTAAGTCATTTATGAATAGAACCGGATGGAATGCTCATTTGATTGTCAATTTTTTTACACAGATGAGGTGTTATTCGGTTCTCATTTTCAAATAAAACGAGAACTGGATCTAGTTCTCATACCCCAAATCGGAAAATTCCTCCATTTGCCGTCGAGCACCCGAAACCCCAAATCAACTATTCTAATCAGCAATATCACTTACTAATTGCTAATAAACATAAAAAATTACTTATTTATTGCTTGTTTGAAGAATTAATCGAAAATTTAAAAGAATGGAAACAAAGGAATGTTAAATTTGTGAACGGATATTGAAATGACAACCGGATGACATACTCATCCGGTTATTAATTTTTTTACATTGTGAATTGGATGGGGTGCCATTCAGTTCTTATTTTTTTGCTAGTGTGAACCGGATAAGAATGAAGAGATAGAGACTAATTTAATCTTTGCACTTTTAAAATTGAGGACATAACTGTCATTTCATATTTTATATAAAAGTGCAAGAATAGTCTTACGAAAGAAGCCTTTATTTTCAAGTCCTTTGATAAGTGGAGGTGGTATTATAATAACTTCTCGAATAGCTTAATCCAAAATAAATAAAAAAAAGTATTCCGAATTACATATCCTAAATTTTAATCTAGAATTTATTTTTTTTATTTCAAAATAAACTAATCCGAAAGATAATTTTGTATTCTGAAAATTAAAGTAAAATACATTTTAAATTATATAATCTAAAAGTCATTTTCAAAATTACAAGTCATTTTCGGATTCTAATTCAGAAGCTCTTTCCGAAATATCATTTTACGAAAATTACTTTTGAGGTATAGATGAAATGATTAAAGATATTAAGGTCGTTTAGTAGATTTACTTAAAAGTATTTAAGTCTTTTTCATGTTCTCTGTAGAGGTGGACGAAGAAGCAGTTTAGAGCAAATAGATTAGAAGTAAGCTTCGTGAGTAGGAGAGATGCAAATAGGGAGTAAAGACTAGTTTCATTCTTTCTCCATTCTCTTCACTCTCCTTCAATTATTCTTCTTCCTCATCTTCATTTCCAAAACCCTAAAATCAAGAAGCTTGTGACAACAGTGTGAAGCATCAATCTTAAATTTAATTTTGAGTAAACTCATTCTAGTTTCTCCATTTTTCTCATTTTCATCTTTTCTTCTAGGAGGTATATGCATGTTTGGTCTGTTAGAAAAAAAAAAAAAGGTTTTTGTGAGTTTGAGCTACCGTGAGATGTTTTTATGGTTATAATTTGAAGGTTTAAGACGATCAAGGAGTTCCTATGATGTTTTGCTTTACATCCTTTCTTTTTAGAATATATAAAAAAAAAAATAAGGTAAGAGAAGTTAACTTTGCTATAAATTTATATCTAATTTATAAGTTGAAATTTGAAAATTCATTGGAACGAGATCATTGCATCTGAGAAATAATAGATTAAAATGAGTATTTTGTTCAATGGTTTAATTTTGAAATGTGGTTGCTATATTAACATTGAATGAACTCGGATTCAATTGTAATTCTTGATGGAGTTTTGATCTTTTGTATTTTCTGTATTGTTCATGAATGGAAAATTGAAAAGTTTTCATTGTTAAACTATAAATGAATGTATGATATGATTTCTTTTTTTAGTAGTTGTTGTTATAAATCTATGTTTTAACTTAAGGATACGCTAGATTAAGAATTCATTTTGGAATTGGTATTGGTAAATTCAAATTATTTTTTGGCTTGGTTTTAAAGGAAATATTTAAAATTAATGACTTTTAGTAACATAGAATGGGCTACTTCTTTTGTCTTCAGAATTTTAAGTGGATTGGTAATTTTAGTTGGCGATATCTTGTGCAATGATTTTACTAGGAAAATTAAGGAATTACATTTGGTTTTGAATTGAGAGGTGATACATGTTTTAAAAGAAAATAGATGTTTTTTTTTTAACTTATAAGTACTGATGTTTGCAACTTTTGTTGAAGGGAAGAATGACCTTTACCATAAAACTCATCACTCAAGTGATAAATTTTTTTTATTAAGTGATCTTTAATTAAATGCTATGACACTAGAAAAATTGAGTTTATTTACAAAAAGTTTCTTAAAAGAGATAATCTAACTCAAATGATATTTTTTTATTGTAAATAAGGTCTCAAAGGATATTTTCTTATTGTAAATAAGGTGATTTACCCTTATTTAGGTTAGTTTAAAGGTTTTCATTGTTGTATAATTAATTCTAAGGCTTTATTTCATGGAAATTGGGCATGTTGTTGAGTATTTTATGGATTAAAATGTATAATTATTTTACATTTGAACGAGATAAGATTAAATATATGTTTGTGGGAGAGATACTTACCTAGAAGGTAATTTAACATGATACGAGTATAGTGTCGGGATTGATTGAGTTAGAAAATATATTCAAAATTAAATTGATATAGGTATCAAGTTTTAAAATGTCAATAAAGATTCTTGTCATTTATTTGGGATGAAAAGTCACGTGGAGTAAATGAACCTAAGACACTGTTGTAATGTATTTAGTTACCAATTAATATTATAACTGTAAGATAATTTGATAGTTAAGTATACCTTTAACCATAAGTTACATATTAGTCTCAAATATTAATACTCAATAAAATCTTTCTGAAAATCATTGACTCTTATAACTATTGATGAGTTGTGTTTGATAAGCAAGGAATATTTTTTTGTGTGCGTTTCATTTATTTTTGTTATGAATTCTTGTTAGTTTACCTTATGTATTATAAATGTCATGTATATGTGATGACAGTGTCTTCATATAAAACAAATAATAGTGTATATAAAGGATGAGAAGTGTATAGGAGTTACTTCTTAATAAATATTATATCCACATTGTAGTTCATGTAGTATATAATTTTTTTATAAATTTTATGAATAATATATACATATATATTATATTTATGTAATAGAAATTAGGTCTAATATTTCCTCCAATGACAATAGCCATAAAAATAATATCGTTGTGAACATATAGTAAAAGGAAATGGGATCCATCCATTGAATCATGTGACACATAATCGATAATTGATACATGAATGTCATCTCAATAGTTGTCAGAGGGTGTAAAGAGCAATGTTTGAAGATAATCATCAACTGAAAAGGTGTTTTGATCATCTCCATGTTGATAAATTACCTGAGCAGTTCTAGCCATATTAAGAGAAGCCTTCCTAATTGACAAAGGCAAAGAGGTTGTGGTCAAAGCAAGACTGTTTAACTCTGGCCATAACTTCCTGATAAATCTTCTTATATGCTTTCTGGCAACTTTTTCATCTGAGATATTATTTTCTGTCATGAGACATTGTATGCTGCAAGCATTATCTCCTCTTTCTTGTTCCTCCTGAACATCAAGTATTAACAACTTCTCATCAGTGTCACTTTCTTATTCTAATATATTAATTTTAACTAACAACAACTTCTAGGAATTATGGTACTTTTGACATCAGATCAATTAACTTAAAATCAATACCTTTGAGGTTCCTAAGTCGTCCCAAAGCCTAAGAATTTCTCCCGAACATGAGAAAAGTCTTGGGTATGGGTTCATCATGGAAATGGTTTCCTTTGAGATGCCATCCCCAATGAGAAAAGTTGCATGCACCAATGCCATGTATGATCCTGAAGAAATCACCCCATTAGCCAAATACTCCTGAAAAGTTGGCACATATTTGTTGCTGAACCATTTGGCTTCTTTTAGAAAAGCTTCAAATATGTCTATCCACTGCACCAATTGAGCACAAATCTCTCATTAACCTCTTACTCATATACATATATAGTTATATACGTGTTTCAATTTGAAAGGATATATAAAACCTTACAGTTCTTTTCAAGCAAGAAGCAACATTTTGTCCGTGCTCTATTTGAATTCTATATGCAATTTCGTGGATGGTGTTATACAATGCCAAGTAGCTTATCTTCATATATTCAGGCAACTGTTCCATCGCATCAAGATCCCATCTATAAATAACAGAGGTTTCATATTTTGATTATTAACGTTGCTAGCTAATTTTAATTCACAAAAAATTGAGAAGCAAACCTTTTGGTTGCCTTGGTAAAAAGAATGAGTTCATCTAATGTGCCATAAGTGTCAAAGATATCATCCATCACTAGCAAAATACAAATGGTTTTTGTAAGTTCAATGCGACAATTTGAATAGCATGGTTCTGGAAATATCCCCACTGTCCATAGAAAGCACTCTGCTGGTTTATCTCTTGCAAAACCCAGCCTTTCAACAAGTCCCAAGTTATTCCACCACCTAATCAAGTAAAAGTAAGAAATCAAATATTGAACATTGAAAGAACACTTGTTTTTCATACAGTAATAATTAAAAAAGGTAACAATCTAAGTAGAAATGATACAGAGCACAAAATTACCTAGAGATATCTGCTAATTCTTTTTGGTGCATTGACTGAACCATGGCATAGTCTATCTTTGCCATTTCCAAAAGATATGGCATCTGGCTGCTTACTTGGCTATATTCTTCAATGTAGTTTCTAGCTTCTAACCTACTCATTCTTAGGTGTCTCGGAAGTGTTAAGGCTCTGCCAACAACATTCCCTACATCAGAACTTAGATGTGGAAGTGATTGGTACAGATGAGCCGTGGAGAAGTCCATGGCTTGTTGTAACACTTCTTCACCTTTTGCACCTAAATATGATGCCTCATACATACTTAACATTCCCCAAATGTCATTGGAGATTGATTCCTTGAAATTCCCACTCTTGTCCAAAAATTTCTTGAAAACATCTGTGACCAATCAGCACACTTAATCAAATCAGCAAGTGTGTGTAACAACATTCAGAAACTAACTTTGCCAAGACTAAATAAGAATAAATCAATGGGATTAGCCTTGTGAGTAAATTTTATAATACATTTTAATTTTTCAACAAAGTCAAGGAAGCATAAAACGAATGGTTTTCAATAAAGACAAACTAGTTCAATAAAGTTAATGTGAATGATGGGGAATCATGCTGTATTTATTTTTTTCTTACTCTCCTTTTACTTTTTCCTTGTTGCTTTCTGGAGAGAACAAAAAAAAAGTATTCAATACAATGCTGCAAATGAGTTTACCAGAAGAAGTGGGCCAGCCATTATGTCTCAGTAGTCGAAATTGAAGAGCTGTGGAAAAGAGGTCTTCAGAAAAATCCCAATCTCCTAACTTTCCAAGTTTTACATTGATCTCTTCCTCAAAATGGTGTCCAAATCCTAACCTTTGAATGGTGTCAATTATCTTCAATGTTTTTATTGGATCACTTGAGTTTAACAATGTCTCTTGGCTCCTTCTTTTAACTTGCTCCAATTTTTTTGTCCCATGATCAATTAGACTAGGCACCTAGTACCACCAACATGAGAAAATCCAATAAAGAGAAAATGGTGAAAATTCGGAAAGTTTGTTATCACTCTTGCACTTTTTTCATACTCTTGTTGAATGTGTGACTTTTCTCATGTAAAAAAATAGTTTCAAACAAGACTATTCAAACAAATATAAAGAACATATATAAATATTTTCATATATTATTAGTGTAATGATTTTTATATTCTTAATTAATTAGAAACCACTATAAGTAATTACAATTTTTTTTAATTTCATTGTTTATATTCGTAGTGGAAAGCAATTATATAATATGTTTGGTATATAATTCAATTAGACTAAAATAATTAAAAAATAAATAAATATTAAACTAAAATTATAATTTTTTTAAAAAAAGTTTGGAAACTCAAATCGTAAAAAATTTGAAAAAAAATTAAAATATTAAAGTCGCAAATAAACAATTAAAGAGAAAAACTATTATTTTTTCACTTGTGTGGTTTTATTGAATACCATGTGGATTAAAGTCCCAGCCGATATTTACTTTACTCTGTTAATTATAATTTTTTTATAATTAATAGTGGGAAAGAGGCCCTTGCTATCTCTACGTTTTTTAAGAAAATAAAAACGCCAAGGGTAAATTCCATAAAAATAAAAGTAACAGCGAATAGTTCCATAAAAATAACAGCAATAGTGAATAATTTATCATATGTAGTGTATAAATATAATTCTTACTAAAATATAAATATGAAATGTGTACAGTAAAATAGAGAATGTAGATATTTTTTATAATTTTAAATTACAACTAAAAGTAAAATGAAAAATTTAAGATATATAAATTAAACTGGAGAATTCCATTATATATTACTACAAATACTTTTTATAATTTTGAAGTATAATCAAAGGAAAAATAAGAATATCAAATGTATACAAGACCTTCACATACTCTTATTAGTTATAGATGATCAATTTTTGTTAATAAAAATTGAATGTAAGTAATTGTAAGAAGTTAATTATTTGTTTTAAAAAGTATGATGCTGATATGTAGGGGCACTCACTCAGTTGTCTCTGTCCATTGTCAAAACTCTCCCCACCTAACATTACTGAAAAAACATCTACCTATAAACTTCTCTTCATTTGTCCCCTTTTTTGTAGGTATTTCATAAGTTATTTTAGTTCATTTTTAGATTTTTTAACAGTTCAAAATTGTTTCAACTCATTTCTATAAACATATAATCATACTTTTCTTAAAGGAGACGTTACGTAACTTTTTATATTACTGAATTATTTATGATTTTTCTTTTCTTTTAATATAATATTTTATTATATATTTTTCTTCTTCACTGGTAAAATATAGTTAATTATTTTTTACATAAGATATTTTCTTTTATCTTATTTTAAATTCTGATTAAAAATATTTATTTGATATGATCTAAGATGAATAGTACAAAACAATATATGAAAAACATAATAATTAAAATTATTGATATGTAAATAGAAAAATTTAAAATTACTATGACCGTAATTATAATAGACTGAAAAGTTTTGTATAAAGTTTGGAATAGGCCTATTCCAATATATTGCAGTTGGATTTAATTAGTTCTTTTACTAAGGAGTCATCTGTATCTAATATAAAAGAAATAGTTTAATTTAATATAAAATTTAAATTAAATCAAACCAATCTTTTAAAATTCCATTTGAATCGATTTTTAAGTTTTTTTAATTATATTATAAAATACTTTTTACGAAAAGGTGTTAAACATTCTATAATAAGAACTTGTAAAATACAAAGTAATGCTGTCAATTAATTTTTTACATAATTTTGACATTTTCTTATACCTATAAATAAAATAACATAATTTTATGGTTAAAAATTATAATACCTATGTGTTCTCTTATTTTAGTAAGTAAAGTATAATAAAAACAACTTTGAATAGATATACTTATATATTTAGTTAGGGGTTAATTAACTATCAATATATAATAATCATCTTTTAGATTAACATTTATTATTTTTTATATGGATTTGATTTTCAACCCTAATTTAGAATGCGTGTTCTAAATACAATCCATAAAGAAAAAAAAATGAACCAAATTATTTTCTTTCTAGAAGTCCCACATGTGGCATTAGAAGTTACACAAAATGAATTCTCCCAACCGACGTCTAGGAAATTATATGCAAATAAAATACCAAATTGTAAATTAAAGTTTGAGTACAGTAATGAGGAAGCAAATTCATTTGTAAGTAAAGCAGAAATATACCATACTTAGCGCTGAAAAAATGGAATGCTTTAAGGAGATTCAGTGAATAAAATCAGTTTGGACATAAAAAAGTGTGGATAAAATTTTAAAAACACTATTATTTGATAAAAACAAATTACACATTTTTAAATTCATAAATCAATTTTATTCTATTTATTTATTTAGGTTTATGTGACGCCCCACCTTCAGACTTTCTCCCGGTGCATCTCTCTCGCTTTCTCAAAAATTTCTCTCTCTTCTCTCTAGTTTTTCTTCATCCATACATCTGTTTTAAAATCTAAATATACCCTGCAGTATTTGAGGAGTTGATGATCATTTCTAACCGATCCGAATTTCAAACAGAGTAAGTTCATATTTGCTCAAAAGATTCCTTAATCTCTGTTTTTCCTTAGGTTGTTGTCATAAATCTTAGTAGAGACAGTTAAGAAAAGTATTTCTCTCAACTTAATTAAGATTATACTGTAATTTGGTTTTCTTTTGATGAGTTCTAGATCCCTAAAGATTGGGTTAGTGCCACTAGCTAGTTTGGAGGAATTGTTTTAGAAAATTGTCACTAAATAAGGGAAGCTAGTAACTTATTTTAGTTATTTACTTTCAAATAGAACCCTAGAATAAAAGACTCAGATATATGATTATCAGTGCTCAAGTCTTTCTTACAGGTCTGGTCCTTGAGCACTGATTGAATTTGGTTATTTATTGTGATTTGGTATAATTAATTGAACTGTTTTAAGTAATGATGTTAGAAAGAAATATGTGAGAACATTTTGGTTGTTGTTTGATGAAATTG
>Ga0209700_100683_pt1 | contig 66726 bp, 23 predicted proteins | sample SiratroredBW_FD_187528 | JGI IMG/M metagenome (GOLD analysis project Ga0209700, IMG submission 187528) | Root nodule microbial communities of legume samples collected from California, USA - Siratro red BW (SPAdes) (version 2) | ecosystem: Host-associated > Plants > Roots > Nodule | place: USA... | reverse complement strand
TTAAATTAAATATTATAATTATTTTAAAAATTTTAATTTTATATTTTAAAAAAATAATCTTTTTAATTAATAAATTAATATATTTATAATAAATTAAATTTATTTTAAATATAATTTAATTTAATATTTTTTATATATTTTTAAAAAATTATTAATTATATTAAATTAATTAATTATATATTTTTTAATTTAAATAAATAAATTTTAATTTTATATATTAAAATATTATTATATCTATTACATCATTTACAAATTTTTATAAATTTTTCATTTAAATTTTCTCTTCTTTCCTTGCAAATTCTCGTCAATCACTCTTATTTCCTTTTAATGAAAACATATTCACCCTTATTTCCTTTTAATGAAAACATTCTTTTAAACTAAAATAGAGTGTTATATCACTCTTATTTCCTTTTAATGAAAACATATTCACTCCTATTTCCTTTTAATGAAATTCTTTTTTAAACTAAAATAGTGTTATAAATACTAGATATTAATAGATTATAGTTTCATTCCGACAGCACTCAGACATAACAATCTAATTCCTAATTTCATTTAGAAAAAAAACAAATTAGAAGGTTGAATCAATCAATCTCTTCTACTTTGAATTTCAGTGACAACATAAAAGTTTTAAATGTGTCATGAGACAACACAATTATGGACATTTGATTGCAATTCCTTACAATGTCGAAGAATTTGAGAAAGCAGTGAGTGAAAGTGACCACAATTTAGAATCTTGTCCAAAAGGAAGAAAGAAAGCAACGTTGAGGGTTTGCGTTGGGGTTTGGTAAATGTATCTTAATTTCCTTTATTGTGACTATGAGTGCACAGAAAATATAAGTGTGATAAGTGGCACAAAAAAAATACCTAATTTGGGGTACTTTCACTCTAACATGTTGCTCTTCTTACTCATAAAGGAAGATTCCGATTCCAAGCTGCAAACTACTTTGAATCCAATCCCATTATTATTCTCTTCTAACAAAAATAAATATCATCCTCTTTTTAGCTTCCCACCCATTACACTATAACCATAAAAAAAAAAATCCGTATCTGACACTTTCAGCAATTTAAGTAAAAGCAATTGCTAAAAATATTTTACTAAAAATTTCTTAATTGAAAATTTTCAATCAAATTTCCAGAAAAAAATAATTTACTAAAAATATATTATACACAATCAATTATTTTGTAAACTGCATATTCATTTAATAAATTATTTTAATTTTATCAGTTAATATTTTTTTAATATTTTAGTGCAGGTAGTGAAAACTCATGACTTATTAAGTGAAACAACTTCACGCTAATTAGTTTATACACGTCTGTTTCTAATTTTAGCCTGTCCAATCGTGATAATGGGAAGAATTTGATTTTCTTGACTATTAAATTCAATTATTCTATAATAAAAGTAAATGAAAGTTTAGTGGCAATTGTTTTTTCATTGTTAATAATAATAATAATAATAATAATATTATTATTATTATTATTATTATTGCATTGCAATGATTGCCAATCTGTCATGATGATTCAGAGTTGCTTCAAACAAAAATTATCTAATAATACATTTGTACATTAATAATTGTACGAATTGTTATGGGGTTTGATAATCTGAGGAACTAATTTGGTATTAATTGAATGAAGTTATTTTTAATTCAATGTACATTGACTTTGCATGTTTAACTCCATATCTAACTTGATATTATTAAGTAATATTAATAATCAGAGTAATATAATTATTATTTAATCTACTCGATTAGTATGTCAATTAAATATATAATTATGAAATATTAAGTTATTCAATTATTTAAATAATATAGTTTATATTAAAACAATATTCTAAAAAAAATTAAAAAAATATTTTAAATTAAAAATTTTATAAAAAAAAACTAATTCAATCAACTCAATCTATCCCAATTAGAAAATTCAATTAGATTATTTCTACTAAAAGATTTATAAAAACTCATCGTAACATAACTTGAGAATTTTTTTATTAGGTTGAAGGATGATTTTATCCAAATTTAATTATACACTACTGAAAATATTGTTTTTCTCAAACAAAGTATTGCATTTTAGTACGACTTTATTCAGAAAGAATGAGTTACGTAAATACTCTTTATGGAAAGTTTAATAAATTAATTTTTAAGTGAAATTTAATTAATTTTAATTCATTTTTTATTTACATTGTAATAATATAAAAAAGACACAACTTCCCTTCAACACGTTTTTTTTTTTTTTCATTTTCATTAAAATTATGCAAAGGATCCAAAAGAAGTTGTATGAGAGCGCACTTATATTTTATCATGGCAGTTAATTTTTAATTAGGAGTTATTATAGTTTGACACTTCCAACTTTCTTACCTTCAAATTACAACTTCATAAATTATTATTTTACGGTAACATTCTATTCATATTTATCTTTACTAGTGTAATAAATTTTTTTATTATGAATAGCATTTAAAATGTAAAAATAAAGTAGTTTGAAAGGATTTTTTTTCCCCTTGTATGAAGGGAGAGAATGAAGCAAATGTATTACTCAAATATTTCATTTTTTACTTTTGTGGTTAATCAAAAATAGAAAGTAAAATATTTAGCTTATAAAAGATAAAATTGTCATAAAAAATTGTATAAAAAATGATATATCATTTTATATATATATTGGTATAAATTATGTTGTGAAATTTTATTATTTCTAATTTATTATCAAAAATTTAATAGAATAATTTTCATAATTTTTGAATATCTAATATATTGAATATAATAATCCAAAAATTGAAATAATAATTTTATTTGAACCATGATTAAGTGAAAATATAAAAAAAAATGAAAGAGTGAGTTTTTTAAATTCTGTTTGTTATGGGAGAAAATTTGAGTAAATTTTTTTGATAATAATAATATGAAATTGTGAAAATTAAAAAAAAAAACACTATCAGAATAAAAAAAAATTAAGAAACCCCTTAAAAAAAGGTATTCCATGTGTATACATTATATTAGAACATGTTATCTAATAAATTTGTATTGACATGATCCTACCATATTCTTATTGAACTGCAACTTTTAAAATAAATATTTTATTAATAAAACTAAATTTAATTTTAAATATAGCAATTTAATATATAAATTATATAATATTTATTAATAAAATATTCTTTTAAATATAATAATTATGTTAGAAAATAACTCAATCCAGAAGTTTACATATGGATCTTAATTAATTTAGAATTATGTTAAACAAAGTGATCTAATTTAATATATTTTACAAGCTTTTACCACCCCATTGGGCGAACTCCATTTTTAGGACTCTACCCATATGTTGGGAGTTGGTTTTCTCACTCCTGTGTTTGACCCATATACCCTTTTGCATGCCCTATTTAGCAACCATTCACCACCTAAGAACCAAACACAATATTCAAAATCATAAAGCTATCAACTACCTTGCTTTCTCTCCAATCATAATTCTATTCATCTTTTCGCACTCCAACCTCCCTACTCTTAATTATTAATCTTCAAAACTTTCCCAAATATCAAGCAAAGAATGGTGAATCACAGTTTTTTATTGCTCCATGCGAGACAAATATGCATGAACACACATAAATCATAGGCAACCAAGCTTCGTCTTCAAGTTTCTCATTTCTTTATCTTAACGCTTTTCAGACTAACATGTCAAAACATTTTTTTTAACTCATTCAAGAAAAATCAAAGATCAGATTGTGCTATAATAAATGCTTCATTATGCATAGTGCTGAAATTATTCAATACCTTACAAACTATATATAACTATATATAAATACAACAAAATCAAACCTCACATGTCAGGACCACAAACAATATGCCATTTGCAAGTTGTAGGTATTCTATTTAATGAAATTAATGCAACTTCCACTCTAAATTGAAACGTTAATGGCTATCATGTGGCTTATTTTAATCCTAATCGATGTGATTTCCAAGCAAGTCGTATGTATACAAAATATGAATACACTTTTCTAAACTGACCAATAAATAAGTAAATTTCATTTGCAAGCATGTGTTGTTCCTGCTTTGCCACTTGACCATGGAGTAATGGTAAAGTTACAGATATGATTTAAAGCCAAAGTTAGAAGATGGATGAAGTTTTGTGTTACGATTTGATGGGTCTCTGATTCATTCATAAATTAATCATAATCCAACCCACAAACCACTGGAATTATGCAAATTATTAACTAGCTAAGCTGTTTTTTGCTCTGCGCATGTGTTTCCAGGTTTTCTTTTGTCAATAATGGATAATGGAATATCTCAACATAAACCTAAAATTTGGAAATAATTCTCTGCAACAATAAATAATCTAATTAATATACCATGATGATTAGAGTGATACTGAATTTGAATGCGATGAAACTTTGTCTGAACCGGATTAACGAAACAAAATGAAACAGCTGGGCCCAGAGACGGTGCCTAGTAGAAGTCACAGTTATTGGGCCTTGTTTTTGGATTTGGGTTTCAGAGGGTTTAGGAATGGGCTTTGTGTTATGGCCCAACCATTGGTAGAAGAGGTGTGTGGTGGACATGGACATCCCAATCTCTATCACTGTCATGTTTGTGGTCGCCGCGGAAGGTGGCGGGGCACAACAGCCAAAGATTGATGCTACAACTAATTTGTAATAACCAAGGAGCTCCTTTCATGAATATTAGTCACGGAATCAAGTTACTCTTATTCTCCGCCATAGCATTTTTTCTGTCACCAATTTCACTTATTCAATCTACGTGTCAACCATTCAACCAAACAAAACCTTTGAACCAACAAAAATCTTTCAAATAGTCTCAACACCAATACTTTTAGAGAAGAATTTATTATTACACATAATTTAAAATATTTAAAAAATGTTATTTAGATAATTTTTAAAAAAATTGTAAATTTAAAAATTTGTAAGACTAATCTAATTACTTAAAATGACATAATTTTAATTAAAATATAAAGTTTGAAACTTTTTATATACTTTTTTTTATCTTGAATCAATGTTTTTTTTTTATTGATTCCATCTTAATTTAAATATTATAGTTCAACTTTGATAAGGGATGTCGATTTGGTTAAGGTTGGGGTGACATTGAGATGACATTGTTTTGTATATGATATCAGCAATGTTCTTTTTAGGTTAAATTTAATTGTGATTTTTTTATTAAGATTTCCTTTTATGGATGCAAACCAATGTTATTTCTCAATTAATGTTTTCAAATGTTGTCAAATGTAATATTTTTGTTGAAAGTCAATCCAACCAAAAGATTTTAAAATAAAAAACAAAAAATTGAATATATTTTGAGTAAATGTTTTACGAAGTAGAAAGCATTGATGGGTGATTAGGTCAGCAGCGTAGCAATTGCAGGCAGAGTCTATGAGCACGCAACCCTAAAACCCCTGTTTGAATTTATAGAGGGCAAAATACATAAAGTAGTGGTTGAAGTGAAAGGAATATGCAAGGACGATCTAGTTTATACAGTTAACCCTATCGAACTGAACTCCACAGTGTGAGTTCCAACCACAACCCTACACTTCAACCGCAACACATCAAAACCTTCTAATCTTTCAATTCTAACTTGTAATTACTCTCATCTCAAACCAATCAAATCAACCTCTAAACTATTAACAAAGTATATTTATATTTGTTTATATGAATGAGACGAAATGAATTGTGTTTTTGTCGTGTACCTGTACACCATCGCAGTCCTAAACATAGTATCCTCCCACAAAAACACAACCATTCAATTACGTTATAATAAACATGGATTTACAAGAATTATGGGGAGTCCACTTAGCATGAAGTCTTACTCGATATTAATCTTTGGGTGCCCATGAAAATTGTACGACAAAAGACGAGAGAGAGAGTGTGAGGGGGGGCCGAAGAGAGTGTGATGGAGGAGAAAAGTGATGGCCCCCTTGCCAATTTAGAAAGTTTGGACTTACATTGTATTACAGACAGGAAATAGATGATAATTTGTAAGCAAGTCTTTGTCAGGGACAGCCTTCACACCACCATCTAACGTCTACAGGAGTGATTTACAACCCCCATACGTAGCCTACTTCCTCATCGTAAATATTATCATCCTCAAATATTCCTCTTTTCTTAATTCTTCACAAAAACATTCTATTCTCAAAATTCATTATGCCTTACCATTTATGTTTCCCTTATGCTTGCAGGCCTCAGTTTCATGTTTTCATTCTCTGATATTTTTCTCCTTCAGATGTTTTAAGGGAAATCACTCAAAAATAAATAACATTTTTCTCTTTACAAATCTATTTCCTTCTCTTTTTTTGCTTTCAATATAAATGTCCTCCTTTTTTTTTCATATGGGAAATACATGTTAAATTTTGAACTTATTTTAATGCAAAAAACTCTTTTTCATTTTAATCCTTTATATGATTAAAACTTAATTTTCATTATTATTTTTGCAATTTCAATTACATCAAACTCAACTTTTAAAAAAATAATTTATAAGATGAGAGTTTAAATTTGTGTATATATTGTATTTATTTAAATAACTCTTTAACGTTACGTGTCTGTTTGTTTCGGCCTTGTCAGAGAAAATACTTTTCGCACAGTTACAGATACGATAAGAAGACGAATTATATTATATACATAATTTTAATTATGTTATATACGTAATTCGATTATATGACATTATACAACCTACATAATATATTAAAATAATAAAAAGTAACAATAAAAATAATTAAAATATATTTTAATTTAAATTATAAAAGAGAGATATTTTTCATTGTACCTCCTTTTTCTTTATGACGTTTATCTTTATCTTTTAAAGCTCTAATATATTAATTAGTTTTAACTTTTATATTTTGATATATTTTATTTAAGTGAATAAGGTTAAATTATTAAATCTCAACTATACTATAAATTTCCGTCTTACATTAGCATTTTTTAACTCAAATATTACTTACTCTAACTTTAAAACTATTCTTCAAAAAAAAAAAAAAGATTATTAGTTGACCTACATTTAGGGGCTGATAAATGAACCTTTTGAGTTAGAAAAGTATATGAGTAGATCTGTTCAAGAGATTTCGGTTGGATCAAAATTAGCCTAGATCAAAGTCTTCAAGTGTGCTTTTCTACGAGGTCAGCTCCTAATATTTTAAAGAATCCTCAGTGCATTGTGAATCCTGCACCATTTACTTAGCACATTTGTGATCCTTTCCCTGGATCATGAGAAAGATTGTGTAAGTTATGTCTAAGGAACCATGTATATTTTGTGCACAGTGATGAGCATGATATATACATAGCCACAGTTGATGATTTGTATTATCCATAGGGAGACGGCGGTAGACAGAGTGAAGAGATTAGAAACTTGAAAATTGGGTGTGGTGTCTCCCCAAAAATATTCTCATTCTGTGTTGGGACCTGTCCATTTGCCTGCACCAGCATTCAATGCTTTTTTGGCAATGCACATGCAAAGACCTCTCTCACTTCTCATGCTATCATCTTTCTTTCTTTCACCTTCTTCCAGCCCCAATAATAATAATAATAAAAAAAAAGGCTCAAGTTTCAGCTATACCCCCAAGGTTAGTGTATATAGTAACCTAACTATCTATAGCAAGGACCCTTTTCTTATTGGTAAAAACTTTCTGCAGATAAGGTTTTGTCATACCTATGGGGTCAGCGTATGTAGCATTTCACATACTCCATTATTTTTGTCTCTTTAACTTTGTCTCTTTTAGGTATTATGCAGTCACGTGAACTTCTTATAGCGATGGCTTTTAATTTCTTACTCAGCCCTTAATAAGTTTACTTTTTCCTTTTACCTGATAGTTTTGACTTGTCATCCACCTATTAATAGTTTCAATTATTACTTATCTAGCCTGTACTTAGATTTTACGGTTACAAAAGTAATTACTTTTAGTTATCTATCATTACAAATTAACAAAGATTATACAGTACTTTAGAATTTTCTCCTAATGAAAAGTATATCAGAAAACCTAGGAATAGAAATTTTCATATATCTATATTATAATTAAATGTGTTTTTGATTGTGTAATTTTAATTCATTCATTAACTCGACATGCTGTAGTAAAGTGTCACACGAGTGTAATTTGGACGTTGACATAACAGTGTGATATATAATAGTGTCATGGCATCCGATGAATGTGTCAATTTGACACATAAAATTGTAAGAAGGACTTAAGTTTGATTTAATTTAAACATATTTGGAAGGGAGCGTAACTTTAGGTATGGTTAAGTTTCAGAATAAAGATTATTCACATATTAAACTCAAAGGATTGAAGCTTATGAAAATATCTCATTCTCACTCGAAAATCAAAGACTCTAGTCATAGTGTGGTTGTTTTCTTTTATCAGCATAGTCATAGTGATGAATTAAACAAAGTTATATTAGTAAAACAGTAAAAGTATATTCACAAACATAGTTTAAATTTGCAGAACAAAAACGAGAAATAATGTTATTTTCTACTGATTGACAACTTAAGGAGTCAACCATAATTATACCAAAGATTAGTTTATGAATCAGTGGAGTTAAAATAATAATAAAAAAGAAGATACAAATACATAATTGAATTGTATCCATTTAATTTAGTAATACAGAACAAAACAAAAATTTGGTGAATAAAAGATCATACGGTATTCATTCAAGTGGTAGTGTAGATGATGATATAAACTTATCTCTGCCGTTTCCGTTCTTATAAGAGTAGTGCTGGGAACTGTTCACCATTTCCTTTCTCTCTATCTTTTCTCTCTCTAAATCCTCTTCCACCTTTGTATTGGACAAAAGGAAAACAGTTTCAGTTTGCAGATTGCACTGATCCCTTTCTCTTTCTCTCTCTTTCTTGCTTGGCTTTCTTTGTGGCTTGGATTGTCAGTGTGTGCGTGTTTTTATGTGAGCTTCCAGCATGATTCCAGCCTCTCGCCACTCAGTATCTTCTGTGATTTCGCTGGATCTTAATGAAGATCAAAACCATGAGCTCTTCACTCCCACTCATCATGCTTACCCTTCTTTTTCTTCTCTATCTTCATCATACCCAGTTAATCTCTTCAACCCTCCAGAACAAGAAACTGGATCACACTACTGGGAACCAACAAAGCACTTACCAGGTCATGAAGAGGTGACACATACTTGTACTAATTGAGATTCATATATATAATTATACACCCTTATAATCTTTATGATCACTACCATATTTTTTTTTTATATCACCTTGTTAATTTTGATCATGCGATCTCCATTAGGCTGAGAAGATTAACCCTACCACGGGATCATGGGATCACTCGGTGGCAGAAAGTGAGCTCAAGGTGACAATTTGGAAGAATAGAGAGCGGAGTGAAGATCGTGAGGCAGCTGCTGAGGATGGTTCGGTGAAGTTGATGTCTTCAAAGATGAGAATGATGAGGAAGATGATGGTGCCGGATCAAACTGGTGCATATATAGAAGACAGTACTATGCACAGGTTTGAAGATCAGAAGCAACCATTGTCACCTCTTGGAACTGATAACAGCAGCAGCAACAACAACTATTCAAACGACAGTAATAACACTGTTAGGGTTTGTGCTGATTGCCACACCACTAAGACCCCTCTCTGGAGGAGTGGACCAAGAGGCCCCAAGGTACACCTTATCTTAATAGAGCACAAATCCCAATATTGGATCCGTACTTAACTATTTTTGTACTGAATAATCTCTACCCTCTTCATCAATTTTTAGTTTTAATCAGACACCACTACACAACAAATCAATTCAGCTCTTTACTTTTAAGGCTTGTCCATACTCAGTAAGTAGAATTAACTAGAATATTGTTATTGTTATGTTGAAATTAAATTTATTTTTTTTGTGACAGTCACTATGCAACGCCTGTGGAATTCGACAAAGGAAGGCGAGACGAGCCATGGCAGCCGCGGCATCGGGAAATGGAACAGTGATTTTGGAAACTCAGAAATCTGTGAAGGGAAACAAGTTGCAGAAGAAAGAGAAGAAGACAAGAACTCAGGGTGCACCCCAGATGAAAAAGAGGCGCAAGCATGGGGTAGGAGCAAAGCCATTTCAAAGCAGAAGCAAGTTTGGTTTTGAGGATTTGACATTACGCTTAAGAAAGAGCTTGGCTATGCATCAAGTGTTCCCTCAGGACGAGAAGGAGGCTGCAATCCTTCTCATGGCTTTATCTTATGGCCTTGTTCATGGATGAACTTCAATAATTAATTTCCATCGCTGCATTTCAGAACGTTACTACTTAATTAATTAGGTTTCTTGTAATCCTGTCTTATGACTAGCTGGTTTTGTTATTATTGTGTGAGATCAATGGTTTGCGTTATATGTGCGAGAAGAGGTTGTAATGCAGTCAGTTAGTTAGGAAATGGGAGGGATAATAAAGTTACATGGTTGTGGGCGATCTTATGTACTTCATAATATAATGTTTGATTTGAGCAAGTTGACGACCAAAAAGTGTGGGTCTCTTCTTGATATATGTCTCATTTTATCTCAATAAATTTACAAGGGTTTCATATATTGTGACGAACATGTCATCAATAGCTTAATTTTGTACTAATCAAATTACTGAACTAAAGTATGGGCATATTTAATGAGATTGTTATTTGATTATATTGATAATTTGGAACGCATGCTCATAATCTGGCTATCTGATAGTCACTATACATACACAATAATGAGTGAGATGAGTTTATTTAATGAAATGGAAGTTGCATTATTTAGAGGGAGGTTATGCAGAATGTTATGGAGGTAGGGATACGTGGTTGAAGATGAGAAAGCAACATAACTACTTTATTTCTTTGTATCCCACGTTGGCTGGGGACCTTTATAGAGGCTTTTCCCACGGCTGTCTTAAAAAGCTATTAATTATTCCACATTGACCTGACCGGCTTCTCAATCATGACAGTGATGATTCATGTCTGGGATGCAGCTTTTTGTGTCTTGGAGACCTCTTTGTGGGCTGTGCTCTTGATTTGGACTTTGTCTGCTTCATAAAATTTTAACTTACCTTCACTCTTCAGACCATGCAAACAACAGTGCCAACTTTGCATCAGAAAGGAAGCCTTCTATGGTTAAGTTCCTCATTTTATATAGTTCCTGTGTTGTATGCAAGTCTTATCACACAATATCAATATTCAACCTGTTGAAAGAATTTTGAAAAACATTTTTCAAGAGTAATATCAACAATTGTTATAAACACACCATCACAAAATTATGAATAATACTATTCTTAATCTGAAAATTAGAATTACTTTTTTAAAATATTAAGAAACAATGAATAGTTAAGTTATTTGGAGTACAAGTAAAATTCTCTCTAAGACTTTAAACAGCTTAATAAAACAAAAAATATTTTATTTTCTTAACCATCTCTCCCTTAAATTCAAACCGAAGTGCTTCAGTTTAATTAATCAATAAAAAACTTTAACATCATTCAAAGTGTACATCCCATCAACTTCTTTAAATTCTTTAAATTTTACGAAGGATAAGAGATTGTGAATATATAACCTATTGAGTCTGCAATCCCAATAATGTCATCATTGTTGCATTTCTTTAAAAACTAATACTTTCATCTGTACTTTTGTTTCTTCCGTGTAACAGTTAATTCTTTAAAAATTTAATACTTCAATTATTATTATTATTATAAAATATACTGTGGTTGTACCTCGTTCTTTAAAATTCATTCAAGATTCATATCTGTAAATTCCAATAAAGTGGATTTTTAATAACATAAAAAATTTCCAATTTTTTTTTTCTTGCAAGTAGCGCGGGATCCTGTTAGAAGCCAACAAATACATTAACACACAGAGTTAAATACATCAAACGATTAGTAATTTGTTTATAAATTGCCGTGTCAACCTTCTTCCTTTCAAGATTCTCAATAATTTTCAAACCAAACACTAATGGAGTGCTTACTGGATTGCATTCTTTCTTTTAACATATCCCACATATTTTGTTTTTACAAATAAAAGTTCCATTAGCTGAATGAGTCTCTGCTATGCTCGTAAATTAATGCATCAAACAAGATTAATCATTTCAAATTATTTCTTGAAGTCCTGAAACATATTGTAATTTGCAATGAAAATAAGATCGTTACCACACAAGCAAATAATAAACTATTTGCCTTCATCTCTAATTTTAGCAAAGAGTATATACTGTTGGATTTATTCTTGTTTTTAAAAGAAAAAAGTTTGTTAGGTATTTAAATATGAATCTAAGTTTATATTGATGAGAAAAATGAGTAAGGTATAAAAAAAAAAAACCTCACAAATCAAATATATTAAAATTTTGAATTAAACCAATGTCTTAAGATTTTGGATGTCTTAAGATTTTGGATTCAAAATATTGTCATTTTTTTATTTAGGTTTGACTCAATTCTTATAAGATATCTCTAATGGATTTTCTCATCAGAGTTTTCTTTAATTTTATGCATATTATGATGTTGATATAACTTAATTAATTGTTAAATAGAGACTTGCCTTTTATGTTTGTAAAAATGTTGACTTCATACCTAATTGTAAAGGAGCATGAATTTTGTCTTGCTACAATTAAGAATTTTTGTTATGTCTTGTAATTCGAGGAAAGACTGTATAGTTAATCCTATATTTGATGTCATTAATCTGTCAATGACAGATGCAGCATAATGTCGAAAACATTGATTATGCATAATCTGAAAACTGAAATTATAAACTCTTACAAATTAGGAAACAGGAAACAACAATAACCGAATTGCATAAAAAACCAAATATTAATAAGAATTTGGTTTTGTAAGTAAATATAACATTTAATGTTATATTAATATGATGGTTTGAGAAAATATTTTAAAACATTGTTTGTATTAATTTTATCTAAGATTGGGATTCGGGACGATTGATGATTGGGCCGTATGATGGCCCATTTTGGGCAGCAATGTTTCCTTACGTAAGAGAATGGGCCCTAAATAAAAAGGTCAAATCCAGCATGAGTTAGTTTTGGGAAAAGCGAACAAGAGAAGAGACAATGGAAAATGGCGTAGCAATGACTCGTGATGTGTGAAGATCAAGAACGTGAACATCTCAGGTTTGTTGTGTAGCACATCAGAGTGCAGAGCCATCATCATTCTGTTTGAAGAAATGACAATGAGTGAGACTCCCCCTCCTGCTCCTCCAACTGGGTTGCTCATGAAGCGTTGCAAGTTCATTTGGCGTCTTCTGCTGCTCTCTAACCTTGCTCTTGGAGGTCCCTTTTTGTCCCTTTCTGCATCCATCATTATGCTTCCTTCCTTCCTTTAATGGGTTCTTGCCTGTTTTTGTTTTCGTCCGTTACACTGCCCTCTTCAGTCTTTGCCTTTCAGGTGTTCGACACATTGCTTAACACGTCTAACTTGCTTTTTTTTTTTCTTTCAAACAAGATTCTTTCATGCCACGTGCACTTGCACGTGCTTCACTTCCTTGCATTTTATGCTTTATTGATACTCGAAAGGGAAAGGTTTTTGACCCGTAATATACCTGACTCAAGCAGAACTATCTGCAGTGGAGGATTTTGTGTTCTATAGCAAAAAGGGAAAAACAAAAAACAAAAAAGCTCCGTAGGAAAGTATAGGGTAATGAATAGCATTGAAACAGTTCGAAATACATCTTTGATTAAGGTGTTTTTGTTGACCGGCTTGGTTGCTGTAGATATCAATTTGAGTGTGTTGTTCGTATAGAGATAACGACATTCATGATAGACTGCATGTGAATGTTTGCTTTGGTTTATTATAATTTTGTTCTTATTGGTTATGATGAATGGCTGTACTGGGAATGCTACTGATTCTCTTTGATTTTAAGGTGTGAATGTAATACCGGGGTTGTTTCTTTTTGTATTTGAATGGCATTTAAAAAAGGAGCTCCTTAAATCCAAAATTGATGAAGTTGAAATTAGAGTTTGTTTCGATGTTTGGGGGCATTGGAGGGAGGGTTTAAGGGCAATAATTGGCGCATCTTAATGGTTATCATTGCTGGTGGGTTTTGGATTTTATTCACTTTTATTGGTAAATGAACGCTTTTATTATGTAATTGCATGTTGTGATGGGAGAACTGGTACTATTTGGACTTGTGTAACACGATTTTTCTGTAAGTACAGTACAACTTATTCAGAAAGAATGTAAAATTGGAATCACAGTGGTTGAGGTTGTAAGAATTGAAATGTATGTCTAAAAATGAGTGGTACTGATCTATCTTTTACTTTTTGTTTCTTAGTTATATTGATGGAAATGTGAGAAAATGACAGTTTAGTGATTGATACCTTTTGTAAATAGCACCTTCATATTTTGCTGTTTGATGCAATATCTATGGCCAATAATTCTACTATACTAAGCCATTGGCCACTTGAGTTATGTCAATTGCAAAGTTAAGGCACGCTTGTCATTACTAATTATTTAATTCATTGATGAAATATTTTATTTAGGACATTCTTTACAATAAGATTGTGTTTTATAATTTAAAGAGGATGATATGAAAATAATCAGCTTGACAGATAGTATTCATGGCTATCCTTGTATATGTCACTTGATGTTGCATGATGGGTAAAAAAATCGTTTGTTTTTATATTAAGAAGAAAAATAAATTCGGATGTATACCTTAGCATTCGGAATTTAACTCCTTTAAAGGATAAAGTGTTATAATTAACTTAGATTTTATTAAATATATTTTTATTTTATCTAAATTTTAAACTGTTGATTTTCTAATCAACAATTGTAATCGGGCTTTATCCTCTAAAGTGCATTCTCTCACTTTAGTAAAGTCAAATCCTAGCATGCGCCTGTTGGCTTTCAGTTAGAGGATCATTTAAAATATACTGATCAGTATTTGTTTCTTTTCTTTTCTCTATGATTTGCAGCTTTTCTATTTGCTAGTGCAAAACGAAGAGATTCAGCGGAGATTACTAGAAAAACGGCACAAAAATCTCACAAGGGAAAAGCTATTGTTGAAGTTCCTCCTGAACCCATCACAAGCTCAATTGATTTTAATTATGATGATTTCTTTTTGCCTGTCACTACACCTGTGCAAATGCAGGCTCCTGTCCCTGAAGAACAACAACGTGAAATTTTCCAGTGGATGCTGGAAGAGAAAAGAAAACTGAAACCTAAGAACCCTGTAGAGAAAAAACAAATTGATGAAGAAAAGGCCATTCTTAAGCAGTTCCTGCGAGCAAAGTCAATACCAAAGTTTTAACTTTCACTCTCCCGCTCTAACATCACCACATCACTGACTGATTAAATAGTTTCAATGCAACTGATAGGCTTTTGAATTTGACAAACTCGTCTCTTCCCAATTCCATTTTTTTTTTTTTTGGATAGAAATGAGTTGATAGCATTGTATTTCCTAGAGTTTTAGAAAAAAACAGGCATCCTATCAAACTAAACCTAATGGAAGTCATGTATGAATGGCAGCTGAGCAATTGGTTGGGGATAACTGTATCTTTCGTCCCGTTTACATCAAACAAAGGATATTATGCAAGAATGTTATTGATTTGGTACATCAAAAGTTTTCATTGAAAAAGGGCAACTGTTGTACCCTACTACCAGGTCTCTACTTGTCAATTGTATTCATTCTTTTAAATGTGATTTCTAATGGTTATGATATGGACCTATATGAAAGGGCTACTTGCCAGTTATTACCCAATAAATAAATTCTATGAAATGCTGGAGACGCAAAGAGCATATGCAAAAGAGGACAAAAGAGATATCTCTAACTATACATATGTCCATTTACTCCATTTATGTTGCTTGCGTGACAAACTTGTCACATGAAAACGGTAAATCACTGATATCCTTCAAGTGGGACTGCAATGCACTGCTGCTACTACGGTTCATAGCCAGCCGTTGGTGATGCACGTTCTTAGTGCTGAACGAGTGATCAAGTTTTTATGTAACAATTACTTTCATGGTCGCCAGTTGCAGTTGTTAACTGACCATGAAATGCTATTAGAGATATCGTATTGAAAATAAATATAATGCTTATGACAGCATGACACCTTCATGATAACTGAAGATGGTAGAATTAATTGGTGCCTCTTGACCTGGCCATTTGCTAAATTTGCACGAATTGTTCATACTTGGCCTCGTGAATGTTAGATTCGGCCACCATGTACAGTTCTTGTCTTATTGAATTTTCTCTCTACAGTGCCTGGACCCTCTTGAACTCACGTACTAATTGTCATGTAGCAGTAATTCAAGCAACATAGCCTGTCAGTGACCACATGGTTTTTCTTCTGTTCGTACATGGATCTTTTGAATTTACCCATTCTTCCCCAGCTGCATGACCATAAAATGTCAATTGCAACAAAATTAATGTGCTAAATTCATGCGATTTTTCCAAAGGAAAAGTAGAATAAATCAATGACAAAGGAAAACATTTCTTTGTACGTTTAACTTTGAATTGTAACAGAACCCACTAGGATTGGTCTAGTGATGGAAGATTGGAATAGTATGTATAAAGTTATAGTTTCTGACTTTAGTGCGATTAAATCAATGTCATTACATTGATAGCACTATTATTTGCAGAATGACGTTTATCTACTTTCAGACAATTGTTTGGACTTTTTTTATTAATTACAATACTATACTTGAGAAAATATTTTTTGAAGTTTATATTTGAAAAGTAAAAGAAGAAAATAAATAAAAAAGTTATTTTATAGTTACTATGTTGACCTCTGCTACAGAATAAGGTATCATTCTTTGAAGAGGGAGTCTAATTTAAAGCTAAAGCCATGACCAAATAAATGCTCCACAAGTACGCCCCATAAATTAGATTATCTTACTGCAATTTTTCCAAACTGGCCTTCCAATCACCCCATTCACACAACCACCTTCAAATAAATCACTGCAAGAGATGCGATAGTGATGGAATTATGTAATGTAAAACTATCTGTAAGTGTGTACCCACACTGAATTTCATATTAATAATAAGGGATTAAATTTCTAATGCAATTTTTCAGAAAAATAATCCCATCTTTTTTTACTTAAACTTTAAGAGGAAAACATAATTTTATTATCGATTTCAGTAGAGCGCAGTCATCAAAAAGTTATTTGTAAAATTAATTTTGAATGAAATTGTATAAAAAAAGTTAAATTTAGTTAAAATTCAAATAAAGTGACTCATTCAAATGTTTTTTACTTTTAAAATGGTTTTGTTTTAAAAATAAGTTAGTAATATAACTTAACTATATTTAACGAGATATTAATTTAATTCAATTCAAAATTTGCGCGCGAAATAAATATTAGACCTGCAAACATTTATAAAATAAATTAGATTTGAAGTTAACTCATTATCTTAAAAAATAATCTAATTTAATCTTACAATTAAAATAATTTATATTTATATATTATAATTTGATTATAGTCAATACAAAATTCAAAAATTCTCATTAAAATAAATTGAAATACTATTTTAGGAAGTAAATTTTAAATTTAATATTAACAACAATTTTAACATATAAAGTATTAAGAACTAATGGATAGTCTACAATCAACCTTCAACTTATTGAGTTCTAACGAATCAAAACGCAGATTCATCCGTCATGTAACCTCCGTTATTTTTTTTAAACTTAGATTTTTTTATTAACTATGATTTAATATTAAATTAATTATTTCTCAATATTTATATATTTAGCCTAGATTTTATTACTTGATCCCTTTAATGTTTTTTTCTCTTCATAATATTCTTTCTTATTTACTTTTAGTAAATATTAAATCATGAATCTTTAAATATCTTTTGTGATTATTTTACTACACTCTTATTTTTATAAAATACTTAAATTTAAATTAAAAACGTACAAATATTTTAGTTGATTTTTTTAAAATTTATGTGAACCCCCCTACAGCCCCACAAACCGCAAGTCTTGTACACTGCTCATTTTTAAGGGCCAAATGTGAACCAAAACGAAACAAAACAACTCACATGGTTACCTCTAATACAGTCCGGAAGAAAAGGACAACTTAAGAAAAATATCTCCGGAACATCTTATCAAAACAGAGAAAAAATTGAGATTTAGATTTAGCCAAAGAGCGTTTCTTCCTGCACCTTCATAGTATCTTCATGCACCTCTATAATTTTTACAATTTCAATATTAATCATGAGTAAAAGACGGAAATGCTCACTCATAAATTTTAAAGTTTTCAAAATTCAAAAAAGAATTTTGGCCTACGGATTAGAAGGTATTCCCTTTACCGGATTGTAAGATCCGTAAATAAAAAGGTTTTGTTATGACTTTCGTGGCTTCGGGATTATGCAATCACGAAATTTTATGTTTAACAAAATTTACTTCCGAATTGTACAATAGGGAAGCTTGAATTTGAAAAAAAAAAAGCTTCAAAAGTAGAAGAAGTGTAAGTGTTGAAGTGAAGATGAATGGAGGAAAATATAATAAATGAGAAAATCAAAAGTCTAATGATTTTGAGGAGACTCTGAAGGAAAATTTTCTCATATTACTCAATGAAGAATGTAGGACAAGATAGTGAATGAGTAAACCAAAAGCTTTATGGGTTTGATAGAGAAACTTCTTTTTCTCTTCATAGCTCAACCATTAATTATTAATCAATGCATAAAGAAATTAAATCTAGAAGCAATGAAGTAATGTGAATTAGAATGGGTTGGTGGAGAATTTTCACCCGTTACCCAAAAATGAATTAATTATTAATTAATGCACAAAAAAATTAAAGAGCCAAAAGCAATGAGTGAGAATAGGTTGGTTGGTGGAGAATGGAGAAAAAGATAGTGAATGAGAAAACAAAAAGCCTAATGAGTTTGAAAGAGAAACTTATCTGCATTAATTAAGTAATGCACAAAGAAATCAAAGCCACAAGCAATGTGAGTAAGAATAGGTTGGCGGAGAATCAATAACATTTTGAGAATAACTTTCAGATTGCAGAATGAGGAAACTATTGGACATTTGAAAATGTTTTCCAGATTGTGTAAGAAAGAAATAATTTTGGATTTCACAATCTGAAAGTTATTTTCAAATGTCTCATAGCTCTGTAATCCGAAAGTCACTCTCAAAATGTTTTACCTTCTGGTAATCCAGAAGAATATATGATAAAATGTTTTACCTTCCGGTAATCCAGAAGAATATATAGAATATATGATATGGAGGGTGTTGAGGTGTTATACAAAGTCGGTTCCGGATTAAACAAACCAAAAATATTTCAATTCAGAGTCTGTGAAGGGTAGAATTGGATTATAATTTTTTTTAAAGATAAATTCGTATTTTTGTATGGGGTATAAAGGTGCAAGACGAGATCATGAAAGTGCAGAAAGAAGCTCTCTTAGACAAATAAAAAAGGGCTTGCAGCTCTTGTCAGAACTTCAACCCAATTTTCATATATGTACATAAAGAAAGAATTGAAAGAGAATGAAATTTCATTATGAAAGGTAAAGTTACACTCTTATGTTCATTGTTGTGTTGTATAGAAATGTCCAGAGTAAATAAAAGAAAGGGAAAAACAAAGGAGAAACCCCCAAACTACCCCTAAACAAAATTAAAATAATTTTATACATAAGTTAATAGCCCCCTCAGAATTGGAAATACAAATCAAACATGTCTAATTTGGAACATATATTCTTGAAAACATTTGGAGGAAAAGACTTGGTTAAAAAATCTATAAGTTAAAGATGTGAAGATATAGAAAGAAGCTTCAATATATTAGGGTTGACTTTTTCCTGAACAATGTGAGAGTCTATTTCAATATATTTTGTTCTTTGATGTAAGACTTGATTAAAAACAATCTGAATGGCAGACTGATTGTTACAATAAAGAAGAGTTGGACTTTTGTAGTTGACTTTTAGATTTATAAGTGGTTGTAGCCAAGGCTTTGTATTAATCTTCAAAAGAACTTCTTGAAACTGTAGGCTTCTTAGATTTCCAAGATATAGGTAAATTATCAAAATAAATGATGTATCTAGTGTCAAATTTTCTTGCGTAAGTGCATCCTGCCCAATCTTAGTCACTATATCCTTTAAGTTGAGTTTCACTATTAGTAGCAAGAAATAATCCTTTTCTAGGAGTGTGCTTCAAATACTGCAAAATCCTCATAACAGCTTGGTGATGTATACTTTTTGAAACTGATACAAATTGGCTCAGATAGTTTACAACATATATAATGTCAGGCCTAGTATTAGTCAAATAAATTCGTCTTCCAATGAGCCTTTTATAAAGAGAAGGATTTGGAAGAATTTCACTACAATTAACAGAAAGTTTACGATTCATGGAATATGATGCAAGCACAAATTATCATACCAACATCTTCAAGCAAATCTATAACATTTTATTTGAAATAAATATATTTCAGTTTTATTTCTAACAACTTCTAAACCAAGAAAATAAGTCAAATCTCTAAGATTTTTAATTTTAGAGGTATTATTAAACAAATAAGCTAACATGATAATTTCCATGTATGTACATGAAGAAGGAATTGAAAGAGAATAAAATTACATTATCAAAGGTAAAGTTACACTCTTATGCACTCTTGTGTTGACTGTTGTGCCATATAGAAATGTCTAGAAAAAATAAAACAAGGGAAAAAATCAAGCCTTATAACAAAAGGGAAAACTCCAAATTACCCTTGAACAAAACTAAAATAATTTTATACATAAGTTAAGAGCCCCTCAAGCTGGAAATACAGATCAAACATGTCCAACTTGAAACATATACTCTTGAAAATAGTTGGAGGAAGAGATTTAGTTAGAATATCTGCAGATTGAAGATGTGAAGATATAAAAAGAAGCTTCAAACATATTACTGTTGACTTTTTCCTGAACAATGTGAGAGTCTATGTCAATATATTTTGTTCTTTGATGTAGGACTTGATTAGAAGCAATCTGAATGGCAGACTAATTGTCACAATAAAGAAGAGCTGGACTTTTGTAGTTGACTTTTAGATCATCAAGAAAGAATTTCAACTACTGCAATTATATTGTTGACCAAGATGCAACTAAATATCGTAACAACTTAATGGCATAACCGATTTATAACAGAATCGTAACGAATTAACAGAATATAACAGACCAGTCTCACTACAATGCCTATAAATACGGGCTCAATCACCTTAAATATAGTACTCGTAAACTTTGACCTATATCACCTGCACACTCTTATCCTAAACTGACTTGAGCGTCAAAGTGCCTATAGGACTCTCCTCCTGAGACAGTGAAATCTGAAACACTTGGAACAGCAAGGAATGAGCGATCAAGAAACAACTGCATAAGATATTGTTGTTGCTGGAGCCAGTCGGTCTCTACAAAAACATTTTGGTTGTAGTCAAGGCTTTCTATTCAGCTTCAGAGAAACTTCTTGAAATTGTAAGCTGCTTCTTAGATTTCAGAGAGATATAAGTGAATTATCATAAGAAATGATGTATCTAGTGATAGATTTTCTTGTGTAAATGCATCCTACCCAATCAAAGTCACTATGTCTTTTAAGTTGAACTTCACTATTAGCAGCAAGGAATAATCCTTTTCAAGGAATGTGCTTCAAATACCGAAGAATCCTCAGCTTGGTGATATGTACTTGTTGAAACTGATACAAATTGGCTCAAATAGTTTACAGCATATCTAATGTCAAGTCTAGTATTAGTCAAATAAATTAATCTTCTAGTGAATCTTTTATAAAGAGAAGGATCTGGAAGAACTTCACTAGTATTAGCACAAAATTTATGATTCATGGAAGTAATGACAGGAGCACAAATTTTCTATAGCATATTTTCTTTGACATAAATTTATTCTAGTTTTGTTTCTAGAAACTTCTAAACCAAGAAAATAAATCAAATCTCCAAGATTTTTAATTCTAAAGGTTTTGTTAAACAAATCAGTAATATGATAATTTCTATGATAATATCATCAACATATACTGATACACTAAGATAACAGTATTAATGCAGTCAATATTTTTCAAAAGCAAGAAATGATCAGCATTGAATGAATATAACTATGTGAAAATAGAAAAATGTATGACTTCTCATACCATTATTGACTGGTCTGCTTAAGCCCATACAAGATTTATTTAATTTGCAGATCTACCCAGCAGTAACATTATGCATGCTTTGGAAAATTTGCATGTAAACTTCTTCACATAATTTCTATATAAGAAGACATCATTAACATCCAATTGCTTGAGATGCCAATTATTAGTAGCAGCAACAAAAAGTAAAACTCTTAACAATAATTAATTTAGCTACAGGAGAGAAGGTATCAGGAAAATCTAAGAGCATGTTTGATAGCATACTCCCAAAACCGATCAGTTAAATTAATTTTATAAAACAAAACCCTATGTTTTCTTTCAAAACTATAACATCTTGTTCTAGCGTTTCAATACATATAATAATTGTCTGTTTTAAATTCTATACCATTATTACTTTTTATACATTTAACAGTTTTGTGAAATTATGTTAAAACATATTCAACAAAATCAGTTCAAAGCTTTATAGGATCGGTTTTAGTTCTCATAAGAAATGTAAACCCAGTATTATAAAAAAAAATTCTGCATCCGAGTTTGATCTTATATGTGTCCACATCCACACATATAAGATCAAACTTATGTTCAACATGAGATTTTGGGAAAGGGTAATTTTGGGCTAAATGACATGTATTACATAGGATTACTGCAAATAAAGCAATAATTTTTCTTCATTAAATCTAGGCTTTCAACTGAAAGATGTCCAACCAAATATGCCACAGATCAAAATTCTTATCATCATTAGAGATATTCATAGATATTCATGCAGCCATGCAGCAAGAAAGATCATTTGACAAACACATAATATATAATCCAGTTTTAACATAACTACACCAATCTTCAAATTCGAGCTTACTTTAGCACTAAAAAAGCAGTTTTCTTAGAATTACTCCAGGAAACAAGACAAGTAGCCGATTTTCACTTGGATGAACGTACAAATAACTTCATAAAAAAAGTCTTACTTAACCATAAAAGAAAGATAAAAAGAAAAATAACAATGAAAGATATGAAAAATCAAAGAAACGCGAGAAAGAAATTCAAAAAAATAATAGAAACAAAACCTATTCTACACAAGCAGAAAACGACAAAGATGAGCTCTTCCTAGGAAGAGCTGTGATACCATGTGAGAACTTTAACCCCAATTTTTATGTGTATAGACGAAGAAATAATTGAAAATTGAGAGAATGAGATTTCATTATCAAAGGTTGAAATTTCATTGTCAAAGGTAAAATTACACCGTTGTTCACTCTTGTTCACTATTGTTTAAACAAAGGAGAAAAACCCTATACTAAACCCTAAAACAAAGGGAAAAACCCAAAGTACCCCTGAACAAAATTAAAATAAGTTTATACATAAGTTAAGAGCTCTAACTAAGAATTTATTTGTGGTGATTAGGTAGAGTAGAAACGCAAAAATGCATCACAATTAATTTATTAGTGGTGACTAGTAGAGTAGAAAGCAAAAACACATAATACATCACAACTTTGCCCGTCCACCATAGACATATATATCCATAGATCCATGCCCAAGACAAAAAATTTAGGTTATTGCAAAGAGGTCAGTATCATCAACAGCTTATTTCCACCGATAGCAGCAGCATACAAGTGGAAGCTAAACTACAATTCAATTTTGCGGGAGTTAGCACTGTCTAAAGAAAATAATGATGAATTTGCTTTAAAACTGAAGCAGAGCTGTGATATTTTTGATGATGACCCACATGTTTGGGAGAATTCTCAAACATTCAATACAACAACTTACGGTTGAAAAAACTGTCACAAAGTCACTCTGTCATTACCATGCTCCCTCCACCCTCTGAAATTCAGTGTCATGAATGACATTGTCCCTAAGAATTGACAGGTTTTCCATTTAATTTAGGGAAAGGGTCTTGCTTGCTCAATACAACCACTTTGCTTTTGTGGGCGAAGTAACCTTTCATAAGATTCTTAAATATCAGTATGGCCATTATACACTCTACCTGCAAAAGTATCATACATCATGGCCAAAATACATTAAAAACATATCTTCATTTATTTCTAAAGAACAAACTGTGAGAAGTAGAAAGCAAGGAGGAAATTCTAAAAAATTACCTCATCCACGTCCATATCAATTTCGAGCCATTTCAATGCTTTAACAATAACTTCTAACTTCACCTGATGAGCTCTGTTTGGGTCTTTCTGCTTTTGAATGATGTAACTGCCATGTTACAACCCAGAGATAAAATGAAAATACTGATTTCAGTAAATAGCCAAGTCATTTCGGAATAAGAGGGTGCAAAGGTGATACTGGATACTTACATCTTCTTTACTAATCTCTGGTAAACTTGAAGTTCTAACTTCTCCAGGACAAGATATACACCTGATCTCAAGAACCTACAAGAAGTGAATTCTATTATGCTCTCTTGGTTAAATATAGAACAAGAGATCCTATTCATGAAAGAATGATGGCCAATTATACCGGTCTTCATGATCTTGGAGTGCACGTCGAAGAAGTCGAAGATCACCCCTTCTTAGAGCTTGTACAATATTAATATACTGTCCAAAGTAAAAAGGAACACTAAAATTAACATTTCAAGGCACATAAAGATGTAAATACTGTAAATGTCAACTACCAAATGTAATAACGCCGATGAATAACGAAATGTTTTTATAAAAATTCCCTTATGAAATGACCAAATTTCCTAGGAAAATAACCGTTCTGAAATAGGTGTCATGATTCAATCTAACAATCGGGTATATACTGTATATCATTACGGATTGTGGCATAAGCATAAACATGATAACCATCATCTGTACCAGGATGATCACATTTTGAATATAAATTATTCTATTATAAAGTATGTTTATTCAAAAACAAATCCTATAAAAGATGTGTTCCCATCAGGAACTTGAAGGATATATGGCCAGCAAACTTACACTTGAACCATAATCAGTTTTATTTACTTATTTATTTCATTCTGACTTGTCTAAGCACGCTAGGCTAGTCACTACATTAAGTAAACTAAATGTCTATTTGAATAAATTTCTCGAGAAGCACTAATAAAAGAAGAAAATAAGGAAAATGAAAAAAAAAAAAATTTCTATAAGCTCAAATTACAAGTTAAAAATCAACTTTTGGACAACTTAATATAAGAAAGTTTCTACAAATTAAGTTATGTATAAACTAATTTTAACTTGTGGAGAAACCTTTTTCATTTTTCTTTATTATTTTCTTCTACTACAAGCGTTTGTGAAAAAGTTTTATTCAAATCAAATAAGCCTCAAAGGTTATGGCTTACAAAGAAACATATCAGATTTTACATCTATCGGATCTAAAAGGTTTAAATTCAATAAAAATAAGATAAAAGCATTTATAGTAACACAGGGAGAGAAAGATGAAAAGTAAAAATCATCAAGAAAGCACCTGACATACCTCAAGTAGATTGTACTTCTCCAAGAGACTGCTTTTAGGTAATATGCCTATTGAAAGCTTCACTGGAATTAGATGTTTAAGTATCATCCTATGCCCAAAAAAACATTAAGTCACACACCTTATACTCAAAAAGATAGCTTATATATGGCTTTCTTTTATTACATTCCTTTAACTGAGATGAAATTTTTTACCGGCCAAAGCTATTCAACCTCTAACAGGTACCAATGCATTTAACTTACTCAAATATTTTATTGGCTCAGTGAAAACGACAGCATTTAACAGATATGAAAAAGTTTGAGTTGATAAACTATTTCTAAGAGAATGCACAAGCAATTTTAAAGCTTGATCTTAGACGCATCCACAAAAATACACATTTATAGTGCATGTACAACTATATTTGCATTGCAATCAAAATATATACATACAACCAACTCATAAATCATCCCATGCAAATGCAATGTACACAGCTGGCACACCTGAACCAAACCTTATATTGGCTGTACTTTGAGGATTGCAATACTTCAGGGCATACGATAATTTATAATCAGCCTGCCAAATTAGAAATATAAACTGTATAAATGATTTAATAAAACATCAAAGGTTTTATTTTCATTGTTCTTCGCTGTTGCACAGATGGATAAAGACAATTCAGGTAAATTTGGAGATGAAACACCCGTGAGAGAATAACAACAACAGTCAGCATACAAGCAAGTCGCATTTCCTACTAATTTTGTTTATGAAAGAAAATGTGTTTAGATCTTGAACTCTTTTATTTAATTACCTAAAGAGTTATTTTCAATTATCCAAAAGTTAATAATTTGAAAATAGTGCAGTTACTTTACTATTTTGTCCCCCTTTTTTTTCTGTAAATGACTGATACTAGACTAGAGTAATATCCTTCAAAATAATAGTAATGATAATAAGCTTAATAAAAGAAGTAATACTTCAAGTCAGTTTTTCTTGCAACCATATAGGAAAATAGTGTTCTGTTGAAAGTAGCATCAAGTAAAAAGGAATGTAAACAACGTACTATTACCCAAAATTACAGAGCACGCATTACTGAATGTGTCTAAACACAGTACACAAGCAGGTCATAAATTGAATTAAAAGAAATATTGATCACTTACTGCAGAAAAATTTTCATTGAAAACTTCGAGACGGCCTGTATAGTACATGTAAGTAACCTGAAATACATCACAGAGATAATATAGAAATTATGTGTATATATAAATTGAATTTAATCAAAATACACCAACATTGTATAGATTTTTACAATGTCATCCAATCATAGGTTGTCGTGTACGGTTGAGTAATTGACTTGACTTTTACACAATTATTTTAAATTTCGTACCTAAAATAATTTTTAATTGTTTGGTAGTATAAAAATCTCTACACTAACAGTGGATAAAAATTAAACTCATACAAATTAATCCATTTCTAACCTTGTCTCTTTTGGGAAATTCCTCAAAATCAAATATACGTGCAGTTTCAATGCTTCTTATTACACTGCGGCAAAGGTGAACTGTGCCAAGCTGCAAGACATTCACAGAATAAAAATCAAACTCTAATTTCAATTTTCAACCACAAATGTCATGTCATCCCTGTCACAGTCAACCTTCCCTTATCCCATTGGACATGTTGCACATACTATTACGCCAATATACAAGTTCAGATTAGTGCCATTGCATATCAACAAATAGATCATAAACTATGAAAGTATGAATGAACCACTAAAAAGGGAAGAAAAAGCAGCAACAAATACCTTAAAGTAAATCTTGAATAATTGGCAAGTTACATACAACGCTCCAACGCGCTTAGAGCCTTTTCCCTGGAATGCAATTGAGTTATGATTTAGTATAGTAGCTCTGAAAGCAAAATTCCACACAATCACTTGAAGCAGTCAGCAATCAGCATAGAAGTATATGTTGCACAACGAAAACACAAAGCATGGACACTTTTTGTCCGTGGAAGGAATTTATAAAAGTCGAAAATTTGCTTTCTTCTTCCAAAGTATGTACAACAGTATAGAATATGCAGACAAAGCAGAAACAATTCGTTTTGTGAGTGCTACACGAACAATTAGGTTCTACAATGGCCAGATATATAACTATAATAAAGTGAGAAATTTATAGTAAACACTTTTTATGTTTAATTTGGATGTCTTCAACGGCTAAACATCACGTGTTTGATGAGTGTTAATCCCATTATCTGCTCTTCCATCTAGTTCTAAAGTTCAAGAAAGTGAATTATGAGAATTAACAGCCACAAGCATACTAATTTTTTAGGAAAACACATTTTGGTTATGGTTAGTGTTTATCTTCTATATCTAAGTTTCCGGAAGATATAAAATCAATAGCATTATTCATTAGCTTCGCAGCAAGAAAAATAAATAAATTAAATAAGATAGAGTGTAATACTAAACCTAGCTACAACAATCGTTTGCGGGCGTTTCCTAAGGGGATCAATGATAACAAAAATGGATTTCAAATTAGCGATACCAAAGTAAATTTGAAAACATAACTGGATTTCAAATGAAAACGAGTTAACGGAAACAATCACATACCGCAAGGGTGCCAAAAACTTTCATAAGGACGGAACCAGCGCCTTTCAACTTCTCAGGAGACTTCCCACTGGAAGCCAACTCTTTATCAGCCTAAAATTAAAAAAAAAAAAAAAAAATATGACATAACCCAACCAAGCTTCCAGAAAAAGAGAAAAAAAAAAATATCATAGCGAAGTATAAAGAACACCTTCTCCGCAAGAACCCTAATATCGTAAACAATGACGTACAAAGCTTCAAGAGCCCACGCGGATTCCCAATTGCGAAACTCCTGGATAAACGCACTGAACTCCAACGTTCCAATTTATACACGGGAAAGAATTAAACTCAATCGAAAGAATTCAAATAACAATAATAAGAAGAAGTAGAGGAAAAAAAGGGGGAAAGTAAAGTTACTTGGCGGTTTTTTCGAAAGCGTTATAGGCTTCGAGCAAGTTGTTCTGACGGTAGTTTTGGAGGGACCTGAAGAGGGGGACGAGGATGTCGGCGAACTGAGAAAAGTTGTCGGATTGTTTGATGAGTCTGTTGGCGTCCTGGAAGAGGTTGAGAGCGTCGGCGAGAGAGAGAAGGTAAGGGGAATTGGAGGAGAGAGCGAAGAGAGACTTGAACGAAGCTCCATCTTGCGACGAAACGGCGTCGGAAAAGCGATTCAGATACTCTGTGATTCTTCTGTGAGCTTCCCCCATGCTCATGTACGCCATTGCTATTTGCTACTACTCAACGCTGCTCCCAAGTGCTACTCAAAAATGCTTTCATGGCAGACCAATTTTGGGCTTTTTCCTCACTCCTTTGGCCCATTTCCTGATCGGCCCACCATCCGGGAAAACTGTTTGTGAGGTTGGTTTTACTATTATGCATTATGCTTAACTTGTGAGTACAAAGTGATTAACAATTACAATCTAATTTAAAAATGTTTTTACCTTTAAAAGATATTATTAAATGCGAATAATTTTTTTTAGTATTGAATATGCTATTTTTTTGTTATAGTCTTGATGAGTGCTTTAAATTTTTAAGTATTGGCATAAATATTTTTATTATACAATGAACTTGATATGTTTCATTTTGATTTTTTTGTTACAAATAATAATATAATTGGCCTTTGTTAATGTGCACATTATGTTTTTGCACGTGTTGGTGGTGATATTGATGAAAATGGACACTCCAATAGCTTGTCATAAATACTAGTGCTCTTGGATTTTGACTAATCGATGATATTTGTATTTCTTGTGTTTTAAAGTTCATTTTCATTTACAATTTTGAAATAATCAGAAAGTTGTGTTGGATATATTAGTGTAAATATTTTACTTTACCAAATCATTAAAAATAATAGTAGATATCACTTTAAAAAATGTTATTAAATTCAATAAATTTAAAACTATACTATTTGATAATAGTATAAAATGTATTATTACAACGAATAAATTGTAACTGAATACTTTTTAAAGAATAATTTAGAATTGTATGGTATGGTTAAAATAATTATATATTGATCATCTCAGCCAATCTATCAACAGTAACTGATAAAAATTTTGAACTCAATTATGTAAATTAACTGAAACAGAAGTCTGAAATAAAGATACCGTGTTTGACTTCACCTCTAAATTAATAATGTGATAACTATAGTTTTTATACCCTAAGATTCATTCGGTCTTTGTGGTCCTACGGATTTCCAACCACACTAACAATAATTTCTTCCGTACATCGAGACAAAAGGAAGCCGATTACTTTTAGCTAGATCCGCAATGCGTGCAACTATGCTAAGGTGTGATTGAATGAATTATTCTGGCAAGTCCAAAAGAAAATCCGCAAAATAGTTCTTCAAAATTCAACTCTGCAATCTCTATATACTAGTGAAAACCACCATCAAACACTTCAAATGCATGAATGCCTTGTATTGTGACACCGATTTATCATGAATTGATGCAACCTCACCACTCATGGCACTGTATTACATTACATGCACAGTGATCCAACACAAACTTCTTTTATTATTTACATAATTATGAAATAAGGTTTCATTCATTGACATGTACATTGATTCCTTCCCAAAACTTGATTATTCAATTCACTGAATGGCTAGTCCAGAACAAAATCCTGGAAATAGATCTTTGCTTGCACCCACCCTTGCGAAACTCGGCGTTTTTGGAGGTTCTCGCCGCTTCCATTTGGTCATGCTGAAGACTTATGTTCAACATGTTCCACATCACCTCAACATCTCTGTACCCACACATTTGCACATCATCACGAAGCTTCAACAACCCCCCACTGATTCTCCCACAATCATCACCGTTTCCACCAACTCGCCCACGAGAAATCCCTGTTAAGGTAAACCCGGTTATATATATTGTTGGACCCATTATTACAAGTATAAAAAGAATGAATATTTAAAACAGAGAGATAGAAGGGTAGAAAGGACCCACTTGGTTTGCGAAGCTTGATACGAGCAGAGAGTGCAATCCAAGTTTTTGTGATCTTATGCCACCAACCCATGTGAGAAGTGAACAGAGAAATGAGGCATAGAATAAGATTAATGGTAGTTTATTTGGAAGAGTAGGTGGAAGAGAAGGATATATATGAAGAGAAGGGGTTTATTTAATTGGAAAAGAAAGAGGCACCGAAACCCATAACACGTTGGTTGATGAGAGTGCCAAGCGTCTCGTGTTGCTCCATTCCACAAGGCCCCCCCTAGTATCGTATCGCTGCTAATACTTCAAGTACTATGTTCGTATGTATGATGTGCTTTTAGATTTCCCTCTCTCCTCTTTTTCTTTCTTTTCTTTTGCCAAATAATAATAATAATAACAATGCTTCCACTTAGGTTCCTCTTTGTCACTTTCAGTCATTCATTCTCACCTCCCTCATTCACCACTCCCCACCCCCTTCTTCTCTCTATCTACTCTTCCCCCTTAATAATAATGTTCTTATTTAATAGTTTATAAATTATTGAACCAGTTACTGATTTAAAATAAATTTAAATAGACATTCCATGATGATTGGAGTTACTCACTTTATTTATTTATTTTTTTGGAGTTTATATGTATTTAAAAAATAATTTTATTTAAACTTAATAAATTATAAAGAGCACTCACTAGTAAAATTCTCGCCTGTTCAACTCAAATCAGACAGTTAAGTTTGATCAATCTGTTAGTCAACACTCGTTATGATTTTTTACTGTTTTTTTTATTTACTTTATATTTCTTGGAAAGCAACGCATATTTTTAACAAATATATTAATTTTGGTCACCTTAAAAAACTGAATTGCACAATAAAAATAAAGTCACTTTTCGAAAATATAAACATAAGAATATATATATTCTTTTAAAAATGTTCTTTTAAGTATAATTACTATTCTATATAAGTAACAACTTATAAATCTATAAACGGTTTGACTTAGCAGACCAAATGTTCAGGCAAAAACAATGACTCCTTTAATTTAAACCACTATTTTTTTTTTCATCAAATTTTAACTATTTTATGTACTTTTGGCATGGTTAATCATTTTCAAATACCAAGATGTAATATATTTGATACTTTTAACAAAGTTAAATAGTTATTTGTTTCGTAGTATAGAAAAAGAAAGTTGATATCATATCTGTAGTGATGTGGATAATGTATTCCAGTAGTAGTTTATTCACTCATTTCAAATATGAGGTTAGGCACAACGGAGCCGATCCCAATCCCATTCTTTTCATGCCGCCGCCACTTCCCAACACTTCAACTTCCCATACCCGCCGGACCAACGTCGCCGCGCCGCCGCCGCAATTGGATCGTCTATTCAAGCCGTCAGAAACCGCCGATTCCAATTTATAGCAGCGTCATCGAGAGGTGTGTGTCTGTGTTTAATGTCCATGTTGTCATAGTTGTGATCTGTGAAGCTAAGTACCACTTCCTTTTCTTCAGGGCCTTAAGGGGAGGAATTTGGCCTACACGTTTTGATATCTTGTGGAAATGGCTTTCTAGACTTGTCTCCTTCTACTTGCTATCTCTCAATCTCGCTGCTGCAGCTTCTGATTATCCAACTCCCTATACTTATCCCTGTGAGGACGTTAGCAATTACTATACTCCTGTGAAGAATTTAGGATTGAGTGGTGAAGCACTCAAGAGACAATTGAATAGCATCATTGCCCCACACCATTCCTTGTCCTACCGAGAGGTCACTGGGGGTTTAAATTTGCATGCTTTCTCTCCATTTTTATTTAAATCTTGTGCTACTTGTATGCTTCCCTGAACGGTTGTGGTGGTATCTAGAATCTCTACAGCTGAACTGAAATTTTTTTTTGTAGCTAACAGGTGTGGGATGCCCTTAAGGTTCTTGATGCTGCTGATGTTAATAACCCAGAAGCTTCATCCGAAATGTATGGACTTGTCATGGCTTTGAATCCTTAGCTTGTTTTTATGTAACTAATGATCAAGATGTGCAGAGTTGAAATTTACTCCTTGAGAGTTGTCCCAAAACGGTTATCAGGAAAACCAGAGGGATGGAATAGTGAGTCAACTAACCATATACTTTGTTACATTTGCTTTTTTTGCTAGTTTCTAACATGGTCATTCTGTGCTCATATATTTGTATATAAAGGGTGAATATTTAATGTGTTTAAATACTGAAAGATACATGTATTCTTTTGTAATGATACACCTAGATAGGCCATTAACCAAGTAGCAAAGTGCTCAACTTCTCAACTATAAGAAATTTATCTAAACAATTTTGTTTGACAGGGGAACATCTATGGCCTCGTTCTTATGGGCTGACTAAAGGTGCATCTTTGACTGACTTACATAACATTCGCCCTGCTGATATAAATGGTAAGGAAAGCCACTGCTCAATATAGTTTACTAGTGGAGACACAATTTCAGTTGGTGATGCAGCCAGTATCTCTCAGTGAATTCATCAAGGGGGAACAAGCACTATGGTGAATGCGTTACTAGCTCAACCAAATGTTTGAGGCCGGCTAACAAAGAAGCTGCTTTCGACACTGAAACAGACAAGCAGAGGTGGGCACCACCTATGCAGGTCATATTTTCTCTCCTTTCTTTAAATTATCATTTTCAAACCTTTATAGTTGATACTACGTCTTGCTTGAAATTTGATACCTACAGCAAGCTGACTGTCTCCAAAGCAAACTAGTCAATGATATCCCGACTGAACTGAAGTAAAATTATACAAAAAATATATAAATTTAAGAGAGAAAAGCATATATAAAAAAAAAATCTTACTTCTTTTACTTAGACGGAAACTTGAAATTATTTAATTTTAAACACTTAAAATATTTTCTTAAACTTTTAAAAATTTTATCTAAAAATTATATTTTCTCATAAAATATGTTAAATTTTAAACTGAAAAATTGTCTAAATACACAGTTGATCTTCACAACTAACTTATGTATTGCAAACTAATAACGATGGATAAAGAAATAAGATAGATGGAGAAAGTCTTTAAATTATACTTCATTTATTTGTCATTAGATTTCATGTTTCTTCATTTGGACAATTGTTAGTGATAAAATGTTGAAGTTAAACTAATCTCAGGTTAGAGGGGATATAGCAAGGGCATTAATGTACATGGCAGTCTGTTATGGGTTCCAGCAACCAGGGGAAAGTCCAAGTCTTCGACTCTCAGATACCCCTAACATTGGTATGTTGAACTTGAACACTTTAGTTATTGAAGTTCTCATTCCCAATGTATTTGGATTTTTAGCACAAACTCTTGGGGAGAATATACATATGACAATCCTTAAATTATCAGTGAGTTATCTTGATTTTTATTCAGTTGTTTGTTGGACAATTAGTTTTATCCCTTGATGATATATTTTTTATAGTAATTTTATCATTCCAAGCTGATAGTCTCTTCGACGTTAACCTACAACTTGATTTGGAGTTTAGTTTGTTATTTCTTGTGCATTTATAGTCCTTTCATTAATATTGATTAAGGTAAAAATGATGACAACTTAATAAAAATAATATTATATGCAGAAAATAGGGAGATGGGACTCCTTTCCACTCTATTAAAATGGAATGAGGTTGATCCTCCTTCGAGGGAAGAAAAACTAAGAAATGAGAGGATCTGCAAACTTTATCAACATAATCGGAATCCTTTTATTGATCATCCGGAGTATGCCAATCTTACATGGAAGCAAGCTTATTGAAGACGTGCAAAGTAGGGTAAATGAGGCAAATATTGATACAATTGGAGATGGACAAATGGGTGTTGATCTGATGCATTGGGAAAGGAGTAAAAAAAAAACTCAAGATTCAAAATAACAAACATGAGGCTGAGTGAGTAAAATATTAAAGTTCATTGGAGGAGGAAGAATGTAAGGAAGGAATGATTCTAATCGTGTCTCTCTAATTTTTTTCATCATGAAACCTTTATACTTAGTAATTTTTCTGCATTTTATCTGTGTAATTTGTTATCTTGTCTAGCCATTATTATAAGAAAATCTTTAAATAATAGCATATGTATAGAGTTTATATATAATTATATTTTTCATCATCCATTACATTTGTTACAGAGTAATAACGAAAAATGATCTCTTAACTGATATTAAAGTGATATTAAAGAGTTGTTAAAGAGATTATGGAAAAGAAATATATGAAAAATGTTATTTAGTTTGAAACATTGGAGTACACAACTAATGGGTTACCTAAGCAAAATGTCGGTTTGGAGTTAAACATTACTACTAAACCTACTTCATAATCATTTCAGATAAGGAGCGTTGAGATTGATTTCCCTCCATTTGATGAATTATATATCCTTTAATTGATCTTCAAAGTAGAATATAATTCATCAGATAAAGGGGTTGTTCCTTGGTATCAAATGTTCCTTGCACCAATCCTTTTCATTCATAGTTTGTATTTATACGAGCCATTGAAATGGAATTAGGATCTTTCCCCTATGAATGTTCCATAACACAATTGTCTAAACTGGCACAAATTACTACTATATATTATTATTATATCAATTTACAACTCTTACCAATAAAGTTCAAGGAATTACTATAGAAGTAATATGGAACTCTTTTGTTTGTGGTCTTAAATTGGACATTTGTCGTGATGTCATACCTCAAGAACCTACCATCTTGATTTGATTTGTGTCCCTGGCCAAGTGTGTTGCTAAAAGACAAATCACTCAAACATTCCCTCGACTTTATGTAACATGAAACTATAAATATACTTATACATAGGTGTCCAAAATAATTTTGCATATGGATGAAGATGATTTAAGAGAATTAGAAGTGGATCCTCCTAATTATACTGACCATGTTACTAGTCAATATTCATTAGAGCACCATTTATCTTATAATGCTCTTGAATAATCCTTTGGATTTAGTACCATGAAATCCAAAGACTCTTTAAAAACGAATGCAAGTTTAAATCTTATTACACAATGACAATTTAGATAATTTATTACAAACAATATTAGCATATGGTTTAAAATTACATATTAAATCCATTTTTGACTTATACATTTTGGTTGATAGTGGTAACTCTTTAATAGCAAAAATACTGGTGAATGAATTGGAAGTTAATATTCTATAACATTCATTAAATACTTGTAAACCTATTACCTTATTGGGACAGATTTAGTTCTTAGAGCTACTTGGATGACTAACTTGGACCTATGAGTTCTTCTTAAACAATTAGTATATAACCTTAGAGGACAAGCAACCTAAATTTTAAGGTCTTGCATAATTCACTAATTAAAAAGAATGTATAATATAAATGTTATAATTGAGTTATTTACTCTATAAATTCTAAAACAAAATTCAATTACTTTTATAAGAAAGGAACACAATATTTGATACAATCTTGGAGGGTTAATATAATTTAGGATTTTTTTTTGTAATTTTTATTATATATTTTAATCAAGTGGATGAATAGGAAAAAAATTACTCATAATGAGAAATAATTACGCTTTTGGTGGGGGATTAAAGACCACGTTAGTATGAGTTAATTATTAATAATCATCCAAGGTTATGTATTGAATATTAATGCGAAATTTAGACAATCTTATATAATTTGGCCTAGATATAGATGAATTTTGAAAGAAATTCAAGTTTTTTTCTTATGATATTTTTTTTATGGAGTTTTGAGTTATAAGAAACCAAATTTGATCTTATTAAGGTAACAAGTGGGCACACTCACCTTCTCATCTTTTATGAGTGTGACATCAATATCCTTATTCCTTATCCAAACTGAATATAAAAAAAAATATGTTCTCTATATTTTCTCATCAAGATTTTTTATGGAGAAGATAGAAAATGGGATAAAGGTCCAACCAACCTATGGATTTAGTGAGGATTAGATGAATTGTGGTATGATTGTACTAGACTCTAAAAACTTCACTTATCATATTAGTATGTGTTTGCTGCATGAAAACACACATCATTGTTTCGAGTTGTATATCATTCATGCTTATACCTTATGAAATAAGTATTTAAAGTCCATGAAAGACTAATTTGAAAAGTTAACCATGAAAATTATTGACCAACTTATACAAACCAATTTTGTGTCTAAACCCATAAATAAAAAGAACTTCAATTAGTTAGCCAAATTCAAACTAAATAAAAATCAAACAATAATCAACTTAGGATTAATTTTAAATAGTTGAAGAAATTAATTGATTTTATCTTTAAAGAATTGAGAAAAAAATTAAAATATTCACTAAATACTAATTTGATTTATAGGTCTATATAAGTAAAAATTTACATAGAAGAATAGGAAAAAAATAAAAAATAAACACAAGACAAGAATAAGAATAAAACAAAAAAATATAAAAAATAATAATATTTAGAAATTCTTTAAAAATGAGAAAAATGACACATTTATAATCTTTTAAATTCAAATTTATAGAATTAATGCAACTCCAATCTAACTTAAAATCAAGTGCAAATTCAAATATAAATCTAATAGTAAAAAAAATTAAACTAATATAAAGAGGGAAATTTGAATTTTAAAATTTCAGGGAAATTTGAATTTTAAAATTTAAAAAAGCAATGATAGATCTGTTGAAATTTTAGTCATGTTTGTGATACTTGCCTCATGTATGTCTCGTCTCATTGGTTGTTAAATATTTTTTTATGCCAATTAAATTGATATTAATTATAAATCTAATTTATTTGTTAAATATAATTTTTTTTAATATTTAAAATGATTTCTCTAACCACATTTTTTTACTTTACTCTTATAATAATAAATTTTGAAGTTTTATTAAAAAATGTTTTTCTAATTACTTAATAAATAATTTAATTATAATTAAATTTTTTTTGAAACTATTACTTTATTTTTTTAAATATTTTTATTTCTAATGAGTTTTTAAATATTTTAAACTTTTACGATGAATAATTAAAATGTCATATATTTATTTTTATTCCAAGTTTAAATAAATCATTATCAATAATATCAATTTAAATTAAAAATTGAATTAAACAACATCAATCCATTTATCTTAAATGATTTTATTTTATTACTTAAGTTTTTAAATTTAATTCATTATTTTAAAATTTAAAAATAAAAATATTTTATTAATTATTTTTTTCAGATTTTAAAAAAAGAAAATCAAGTCGGTTTTAAGATAACTGAATTTGGACGATTGTTTGGGGACCAGGATGGAATGAACCTGATTCTAACCCCATTTACTGTGACAAATAAAGGAGATTTGAGTTTAATTAGGTAAATTATTTTAAAAATATATTTCAGAAAAAAATTCTAAAAACGAACAGTTGAGTCCCTCGTTCAGATTGTTAAAACTCACCACCGTACCTATTAGGGTTTTGTTAAAAGAAGTCCAAAGGCGTTGCGACGGTGAGCGCGGCAGCATCTAGGGTTTGTGTTTGGGAATGGCGGAGGAGCAGGCGTCCCAGGTGGGTCGGTCTCTGATCAAGCAGCTGGCGTGCTGCAACAAAACCACCAGAGAGAAAGCCCTTCGCCTCCTCCTCAAGTCTTGGCTTCCCTCGCAGTCCCAACCCCTCTCCGACGATGACGCCAAGAAGCTCTGGAAGGGTCTTTTCTACTGCATGTGGCACTCCGACAAGCCCCTCGTCCAATCCGACCTCGTCGATCGCTTGTCCTCTCTTCTCCTATGCCTCCAACTCCCTCTCGCCATCCAGTACTTCTCCATCTTCCTCCTAACCATGCGCCGCGAGTGGTCCGGAATCGATGCCCTGCGACTCGACAAGTTCTACCTTCTCATCCGCAGGTTCGTCTCCAAGTTTTTCTCTCTCATGAAAACCAATTCCTGGGATCTCCAACTTGTGCAGAACTTAATGGGTGTTTTCGACGAGGGGACTTTCTCCGCTCAGGAAAATAAGGCCCACGGGAACGGCGTTAATTACCACATTGCCACTGTTTTTCTTGAGGAGCTTCGCCCTTTTCTACCGCTTAAGCAGGAGGTTCTGGAAGTGCTGTTGAAGCCGTTTGTTTCCGCTTTGGGGAGGGTCCACGATAAGGTGTTGGTGGGGAAGATTAGGTCTGGGGTGTTTGATTTGTTGCTTAAGAATGGGAAGGCGTTGTTGGAGGTTAAGAAGAGAGGGGATGAGGTTGTTGATTCCAGTGACGAGGTTGTCGTTCTTGGAACTGTTGCCTTGGTGATGGGGTTTTCCGGGCGGTTTTATGAAATGGGTTCTTCTGCTGAGTGCTGGCAGGGAAACAGGAAGGTGCTGTTTGCGCTGCATTCTGAGTTTTTGAAGTTGGAGAAGGAGGCTGCGAATTCGGGGGTTGAGATCCTGATTCCTGATGTTGTTGATGAAGAGGAAGTGCCGGAATTGGTTCCACTCGGGCCTCCGGAGGTTGTTAGTAATGGGGAGGTGTTAAAGAAGTGCGAGAAGGATAAGGAGGTGACTGTTAATGGTGGCGAGAGCACGAAGAGGAAGAAGAAGAAGAAGAAGAAGGGTGATGCGTCTGATCTGGCTAGTGCTGCCCAGAGTGGGAAGGAGAATGTGGCTAGTGAGAATGGCGAGAATGCTAATGATGGAAACGCTGTGGTGCTCAGTGAGACTGTGATTGCTAACCTACAGAAGCAGTTTGAGAAGGTTGCTGAGGAGGCGGGTTTGGAAGAAGAAGCTGCGAGTGTGTCTGATTCTCCTGAGGTTGCGTCTGCTACCGGAGAAACCGCGTCTAAGAAGAGGAAGAGGACAAAGAGTTTGAAAGGGAAGGCCTCTCAGGATTCTCCTGATTTGAATGGCGTTGTTGGTAAGGAGAGTGCCGTGGCAAAGAGTGGGGAGAAGAGTGCCAAAAAGGTAAGATTTTCGATGAAAAATAACTTGGTGTGGAAGCCACACAGTCCTTTACCTCCTCAGAGTTTGAGGTTGCCTCCCTCTGCAACACCCAGGGGAAGTGCACTCAAAAAGGGTGTGCCTCCGGGTCCCATTAGGGAGATGCCACTTCCTACCAAAAAGCAAAAAATGAAGAAGGCCAGGAAGGCAATTAAAGGTGTTTCTCCATCTGTCAAACGCCCGAAGAAATTAAAACTGCGTGCTGCATGAATGTTTTGATTTTCTGAACCTTTGTTAGGGTGTTGAGTTTCCATGTCTTGTTTGTCATACAGTTTTAGTTAATGTTGTGAAATTTTTCAAAGTTTATTGTGATAATTCATTTCTGCTGCACCAATTGAAGAGCATTTTGACTTGTAGTTTAAGTGATTATATTTGTCCACACCTCCTTGCTATGATGTGATGAAACAAATTTTAAATGCTTGATGACTGACTGCCTTTTGTGTGGCTGAAAACGAAAACACAGAGGATATGATTTAAACATTTCCTCAAATTCCTCGCCCTTGAACTGTAGGACTGTCTTCATATTAGTTTCAACTAATACTGAGACATCACTTTGCTATATTTGAGAAGGGTGAGAGGTTTATTTATTTTCAAACCATCACAATGAATTATTGGGGATGAATCTCCAAAGCTTCTTTGTTAGATATTGGTAGCAAGTAGAGGATTTGCCGTTCTTTGGATGATGACAAGAAAGCTTGTGAGTTGTGTCAGCAGTAGCTGTACTTGCTGATATTTTAAGGCGGATAAGAAATTGAGAACGATGGTTCATTGCTTTGCACTGTGTTGGAGTCATTTGAGTGATACCCCACTTCTGGTGATTAACAGGGAAGTCTCTAGGTTCTTTGACATTGGCGGTGCGCTGGTGCCATGATGATGATCAACCCGTTCATACCTGGCGTGATGTGTTGAGAAAACAGGGGAGGAATACTAGGGCGTTTGGATCCGCGGTACTCAAGCCTCCTGGTGAATTTTTGAGACATTTTGTGAGTTAATTTTGCTATTCTTTTATATGTTTTTTTTTTTAACTCTGTGTACATAATACAAATACGCAATCGTAAGGAAAAACTATATACTTTTTTGGGTTTTCGGTGCAATAGAAGATGAAGTTTTTTACGCAAGAAAAGCTTATATTAATTACTTTCGATTCTCTATCATTATTTGTTCTAGGGCTATTGTTTCATATAAAATTCTCGTTGTTAAACCCTTCATTGCCCGTTTAGTTCGTTGTGTTGGTTTTATGGTGGGTGAAGATAGGATTACGTTTATACGAAACTAGTAATTGTTTTTCGTTTCCTTAAAATAGAACTAGTAATTTTTGTTATGGTGTATGGCCTCTTGAAGAGTTGCATTTTATTCAAGCATCGCATTGATTTCATCGTCAATGAAGGACTATGGATATGTTCTCTAGGAAAGCCATTCTCTTACGTTCCCTTGAAAATTGTTGATTTTGTTTGCGATCTAATTTAACGGTCTAACGAATATACAGTTCCCATTCGAATGTTTCGTTTTCGTTTTTCTCTTTTGGGTTTATGGGTGGGTTGATTAACTTCCTACAGTTTTTAGGTTAGACTTGTGATTGTGATGACAGCTCATTACCGCAAAGCGGTTTCATGGAACTTGTGATTGTGATCTTGACGCAAGCAAATTGACCTCAAAGTGGAGTCATTTTCCGAACATTTAATTCAATTATGGTACCTAATATAAGGTTGTCAATAGTATATATTTTGATTGTCTTTCGATCATAAGTTAGTTTATATTTTCTAATAATCATTTAATACTCGTTTTTAATTTGTTTTAATAATTGAACATTAATAATAAACATTTACATTACTAATAATAATACAAATTAAATTAAATAATTGTACTTACAAAGTATCTTATCTTGTCTCAGGTTTTTTTTTTTCCTCATTTGAATATGGTTGAATTTATACGTAATGTATTTTAGGGAATCGATTTAAATTTGTATAAGGTGTATTTTAATTAAATTAAATTATATTTTAACCTGAGCTATTGATACTGTCAGAAAAAAAGAGTTAAATTTGAATTCATCTTTTCCTTAAATTTGTATAAAATGTATATTTTATGTGGGTCTTTTAGATTAGATCTTATTTAAATTTCGTTTACAAGATATAGCTAATAAGACTCATATATTAAATTTATAATTGTGACTATCACAGCAAATAAAATATTTAATACTTTTAAATGTTGATTTAGTTAATTATAATGAATAATTAAAAATTAATTTATAGATGGTTATGTTTTGGTACAATATCATTAGAGAAAAGACGGAACAGGAGGGCTAAAAATTTGAAGCCGTAGCAGTGGCTTCACCACCCCTCAACACCCTTGTCACTTCACTCTACTTCGTTTCATCATCTCATTATCTCATTCAACCAAACTACTGGTGCAATGTAATTTTAAGAAAGAACAATAACTTTGATCATACATAGAAAAAAAAAATGGACCCAAAAGGAACATGACGTAATGAAGAAGGTGGTCAATATAAGATTAATACAGGCATACTTATTTTATTAGCTTTTTTCAACCAATTTGTTTCTACACGGTTAGATTATTCAGCACAATTATTATTTATTTTTATATTCTTTTACATATTTTATGGACACTTACACATTTGAAAGTTTTTTTTTATCAACATATATACCAAACTATTTCTATCATAATTGCATAATTTCAAATGCATAAAAATTTTATGAAATCTAGCATTTACCAAATTGGTAATATGTATGGTTAAGAAACAAAATAAAGAGGGCTGAGAAAAAAAAATCCCACCAGGGAAGGCTTTTACTAAATCAACATTAATCTAGATTTTTATTGACCCAGGCCAAACATAAAATTTATTCTCATTTTTTTAAAGTGTGACCTTGTGAAGATAACTTTTCTATTTGAATTCATCCGACTTTTATTAGTCCTTCATATCATGCTATGGAACATTCTGGCTTCTCTTAGATTTTTATTTGACTTCTGACCATTCGAGGAACCAGATGATGAAAACGCAACCTAAATTTATTTTTTATTCTATAACTCTCCAACAAATTTATTACAACCAAAATTACAACGAATTTCATTTGCACACTATTTCACAGACAATAGAATGCATATTAAAGTATAAACCAGAGGACCCTATAGTGTTTTTCACTAATTTACACAAGACAAGAAAAAAAAAATTTCAACTCGCGAGGTGTGAGAGGTTTATTATATGAAATAGTTTTGTTTTCATGCGATTGTGCATTCAGGAGGAAGGCCTTGTGGAAAACGCTTAGTATCAGTGCAGTAGTTGTATATCATGTAGTTCTTTTGCACCCACTTAATCCTGGCTTGCCCTGTTGCATCCATTGATTGCTTCATCCATGATTGGTTTGATGATGGATTGTTAGATGAACAAGATGAGCCTGAAGAAGAAGTCCAAACACATGCTTGAGCATTGAAGCTCCTGTAAGAGGCTGTGAATGGGGCTTGGCTCCAATCAGTCTTCACTAGGCCTCCCCTTGTGGCCCAGTCATCAGCATTCCAAAGGCTTGAATATATCCTCATGGCTTGGCTTTTGGGAAAAGAAACCCCTTTTGATTCAAGGTTCTTGAACTCCCTTATGGGTGTCCCATCCACAGAGAATCTAACATAAGAATAAGAAGAAAAAGTTAATCATAAAGTTGATATAGACATCTTCTGGATATTGTTTATTTAGCTTCTCAATTAAGCTTTAATAAATAAATATGAAGTAAACAGTCTTTTCACAGATAATGTAAAAATGATATACACATGAATATCTTTGCATAGTAAGTTTTTTAATTTGATAATACTTATTTTAAAAATTATATCTAACAATAATTTTGTTATTGGTTCTCAAATTAAAAATTAAGGGTATAGTGTTTTTGGTCACTTTATAGCTATTGAATTCAATTGATGAAGCAGGACATAAAGGGAGAAAAGAGGTATGCATGTATTTACATGATGCTCTGAGGATTCCAAAGAACGGAATATGTGTGGAAGTCCTTGGTGGGGTCGAACCACAGATAGAACTGTTGTTCCCTGTTACCTTTCCCTTGTGTGAATATGTTTGTATGAAGAATATAAGGGTCACCACTCAAGTTCCCCAGAAATTCAAAATCAATTTCATCATGAACATTTCCAAGAGAAGATAGCTGCAGCAATTCCAAACAAGTCTATAGTTAATATCTTTCTTTGTATCATGCAACGTATTCAAAATATGTAACTAACATTATTTGATTATTTTTTCATGTTAAAACATTTGATGAGGAAAAACCAATGAAAAACACTTACATAATAAGCTGTGACTGTGCCTGCAGAGTTACCAGGCACGAGCTTTAGCTGCATGTCAATTTTTCCAAACAAGTATTCATTTCTAGAACGAAATCCAGAGCCAGAGGCCTTGTCTAGGGACAAAGTGAGAAGTTCTCCATTGTTGAGGATTTTGGCACGGCCATCACCCCATGTTATCTCAAAGTCTTGGTTGAAGTTACCAGCAGAGACCGCAACCACATAGCTTACGTAAAGAAGGGCAAGAAATATCTTACTTGCCATTCCAATAAGTGGTGCCTAAGTTTGGTTTTAATTAATTTGGTTGGAAAATATTGAGCAAGAGAAAGAGGGGCACAAAACGCCAATAGAAGTATTTGGTGAGGGTGGCAGTGCATGCAAAGTTTTGAAACTATATATAGGGAGTGCTTCAAGAAGGGGTAATTATGAATGTACAAGGTGATTGGGTTTTGGAGGTGGTGGAAGTGGTTGGGAAAAAATTACAAACGTGTAGAGTGCAGTAGGGTTGACTTGTCTTTGATGGAAGCTAGCTTCGTGTGGGACCATGACAGCTAATAAGGGGTGATATGTATATCCAAATGTTCTCGAATTATGTGGGTTCCAAACCCAAAGTGGTTTTTATTGCACTATTAATTAATGTACACATAATTGCACTTGAAAACTTTGGTTTCAAACCTCAAATCAAATGGCAGCTGTCTAGGTTGTGGTGGTAGTGTTGTTTTGGTTAATATTCCACAGAATCTACTAATTACTTGGTGCTAATATTAAATAATGGTTCCTTTTCTGCCAGTTGGAAGAAGTGGTGCTGCCTTAATTAACACCTTTCTATCCAACATATCAAATTTGTTTGGATTTGGTGAGACTAATAGCTTTATCCTAAAATAGGAACATACATGATTTGAGATACACAAAGCTTTTGGGAGATAATTTTCCTGTTATTGTCAATTAATGAAGTGAAATGTAGAATGGAATAGTTAGGCCACTAGCTAAGATTTTACAGCTAGGTGACTAAGAAAAACAAAGGGTTTTGAAGGTTGTTATTGACATTATGTGATCAAGTTTTAGAATAAGTGGTGATATGGGGAAGTTTGAAATTATGAGAAGTGTGAAGAGGGTTATTTTTTGGATGGAGAAAGTTGTTGAGTGGTGGATATTGATTAGGGTATAAAAGGAATCACTGGTGCATTATGGACTTTGGAGTTAATATATTTAAGGGGCTGGAGAAGGTAGAGAAATGAGTTGTTACTTGTTTAATCATGCAAGCTTTCTGCCAAAAATGGGTCTTTCGTGGGTCAAATGTTGCTTTCGTGCTAAGCTGGTTATGAAGGCAGTAATATGTATTTATGAGAACAGAAGTAGAATATGACCATTTCCTTCTTCCCCAATTCTTTTGTCAAATTCTGACTTAATCAAGGTTGTGTTTTCTCATTTTTTTTTACCATGTCAATAAGGACACTAATTTAAAAAATCTCATGCTTATTATCATTTATCTTATTGTTATTATCATCATTAAAATAATTAATATAAATTACATTAACATGATTAGAATTATAAATTATAAAAAATTATTATATTATTTGCGTTTTAAAATATCAATCAAACAAAACAAAATTTGTTTAAATTTAAAACAATATTTAAAAAATATATAATAAACACAAAAATATATATATATATATATATATATATATATATATATATATATTATAGATAGATAGACAGATGATATCTTGTGATGTGAAGAGAAATTCAAAAAGAATGTTAGGTTTGATTAATGAGTATTCATGCATAGTTACTTTTTTAAAAATAAACAAATAAAAAACACTTATTTAAGAAGCAAATAACAGACCGATTTGTTTAAACTTAAAATAAATAAAAAAACTATTTAAAAAAACAGATAGTTTTTTTTTATTAAAAGACAAAATTACTTATTAAAAAAAAATCAAACAAACATATTAAAAAACATAAATTCACTAATGTTTGTTAAAAGTACTTTTTTTTTTTAAATTTAAGTACAAACAAATTCACCCAAGATTTACTTCGTTAAAAAACAAAAAGAAACCTATTTTTAAATTATTAGATAAACAAATGAAAAAACATAAATTTACTTAGTTTATTAAAAAATAGAACAAACAAACCTTCTCAAAAAGGTTATCTTGTAATTTAAATATTTGCCTTGTTACCTTCATATTTTATGAAATCTATTTTGAAGCGAGATTGGTCTTTTCATGTTAAACAGACTTGTTTTTTTTTTTAAATAATTACGAATTATTATATATAATAAGATTGTTGATTTTAAAATAGTTAATTTAAAAATTATATTTTAATTTTAAGAAAAAAAATGTGTAAACAATAATTTTACCCTTACAGTATATAAAAATAATTTCTTCAACAATAAATCTACACTAATAAATAAGATCACGTCAGGCCGATCCAGGGCCAAATTATATCTTAAAATGAATAAGGCCTTCAAATTTTTTATTATAATGTTTCAAAAAATATTAGTTAATTATAAAATATTAATAGTGAAGATTCCTCCCACTCTTAAAGTAGGCCTGTTATTTTGTTGGTTATCCATTACTCGAAAACTTCATATCTAGTTGATTATGTAATATTATTAAATTTGATTAAACTATAATATTTTAAAACATTTTAAATCGTATTGTTTAAGTTCTTGTTTCACTTTTTCTGTTGATATTATAAACGTTATTAAGTGATAATTAGGATATCAGAATCTATTTTTGCCCAAATCTCTGTCTTGCGACATTTTATTTGCCATTTGCAGCAGCATAGGAACAATATATTGCATATGAAGATAAGAAGGAAACTTATATATGATCATTCAATCTGGAAAACTTGTATAATAAAAGAATACTACGTGCTAATTAACAGACACAATAATTCTTTTGCAAAAACACATGTTGCTTACATACAAAAAGTAAATTTAAAATCAATAAGTGAACTCTAAATTTTTAAATTTAGAATTAATTTTAAATTTTTTACTCTTTTAATAAGATAATATATATATATATATATATATATATATATATCATTTAATTACTTTTTTATTATTCAATTTTAATAAATATGGACATAAATATTATGATAATATAAAACTATAATTCAACCAATCAATTAACAAACTTTACATCTTATCAAAATTTAATATTTAACCACTGATGAAAGTTTAAGGAATATAATTTGATCCCTCGAATAAAAAAAATTGGTGGATCATTTCAAATGCATCGAATATGTACATAAAAAATGGACAATGTTAGGTTTTGGGACACTAATGGCATAGACTATGGAGAATAGAGGACCACAAGAAAAAAGTGGTTCCATTGTAATCTTATGAACCACATTCTTCATGCTTCTCAAAGGTGGTTTCCTCCTTCATTCCTCCTCCAAAGTTATTATAGTAAATACCAATCATTTTGCAAAGTGCCTATTTTGTTTTGCTTTCTATTTACTCCTTCCTCTTCCATCATGATTTGCCCCTCTTTAATATACCTTTTCCCTTTCTTTAGAGGAAATGGTCATCTTTGCCCTTCCCTCATGTCATAATCTCTTCTAACTATGTTCCTAATAAATAATTACCAGACAACTGATTAATAGTTAATTAGCATTGAAGGCAAATAATCTAGATTTAAAATTATAATTTTCAAAATCCATAATTGAGATTACAAATTTCAAATATGTATGGGACAAACAATATATTGGCCCATTAAAAATTAAGAAGAGATTAAAGTAATAAATACTTAATTTTTAATTTACAATATGTTATATATGTGAGATAATAAATATTTAAGAGTGAGAATTCTCTATTTTCATAATTTAGATATCTCCTTCCTAACAAGTTGAGTTATCTTCTTGTGTACACATTTTCTCATTAGTGAGTTTTTGTGAATTATCATGATACTGAAGGTAGATAAGTATGTGTGAGGTTATTAATGCATAATTAATAAACAATACATAATTTATTATCTTTCTCTATTTATAATATTTTATTGATTTTTTTAATTTAATTGTGTCCCAAAAATAATCTTAATACCTGATTATTCTATAATTATTGGATTACTCGCTTAAGTGTCACTTAATGTAGATTCTAGGTGTATTAAGATATGGAGAGCATTCATGATTCAAGTTCTTTAATAGTGTTTGTAGTACCTTGAACTCCAAATTCAAACTCAAATAAATACATTGAACTCCAAAGTCAAACTAAAATAATTGTATTTTTATCGTACTAATTTAAGACTTGAATATTATAAAATTTATGTATTAAAGTATGCTGATATGATAATAAATTTAATCCTAAGTTATAAAAGTAAAGTGTTATTTTTTTATATTAAAATTTGTTTCAAATAAACACTTCATAATAATAATAAATGTTGTTGGGTTGAAATATAAATAACACGTTATTAAATGAGGTACATTTATATTAGAGAAAAAATTAATATAAGATCATGTGAGCATGATTTATAAAAAATAAATCAAGACTTATGCTATAACTCTTGCAATAAAGACATCCTTACGAAAAAACGTAGAATTTAAAGGAATAAAAATCCATTTATTTAGTTGATATATTTTTGGTTGAAACCATACATCTAATAATCTTAAATTAATATCTAAAGTATATAAGGTTCTCATAAATGCGTAAGACCATTGAACACTAGTACTTTTCATGTGTATTATTGTACAATATTGTTTTTGGCAACGAGAAAAGACACGATAGTATCTTAGAAAAAATTATACTAGTATTGTTGTACAAGTAAATTTTAATTTGAGATTTTAAAAATTTCCAATTAATTTATAGTTTAATAATTTTTTTATTTTGATTTCTAGCTTAAATACCTTTACAGTTTTTTAAATTTGAATAATTTTTCCTTGTAGTCTTCCAAATTAATTTGTTTACTCTCCAAATTTAGAAAAATAGTCTCTCGATCGTTACTAACAATGTCATACTCGTGGCTGAAAGAGCTAATGATATTCACATAATTAATGAAACACATAATTAGCATAATAGTGTAAAAATATAATGTTATCTTTTTTTCTTTAAAATTTGGATAAAATTTAATTTTCAAAGTTGATATTGTTAAAAATTTATTAACATAACTAAGAGATGTTTAATTTTGAGAAACAATTTTAATAATTATTTAAATTTTTTCTTACCTTTTTTCCATTTCTCCCTCTTAATGATTTAGGTCACTGGTATTACAGATTAATCTCTTCTTATCTTTTACCTTTCTAAGTAAGTATTGTTTTGTCACAATTTCAATATTAATCAACATAAAATAATTAAATAAATAAGAATCACAAAGGTATTTCAATAAATATATATATATATATATATATATATATATATATATATATATATAATAATTATAATAATAATAATTTAAAAATATTTAGGGTATTTAAATATTAAAAATTCTATTATATTTTTAAACTTATACAGGATCTAATTCTTTATGATTTATTCTTATAAAAGATTGGTTATAGTTATATATCTTGTTTAGGAATATCAAAACTGATAACATGCTCAAATTAACGAATTTGACATGAAAGTGCACAATAAGACCATATAAGCTAATTGGTGTATATCTGAAAATTTTCCATGTGTGTGTATCAATACATTTTTCACCCTTTTGTTTCAATCATAATCATAATGATGTCGTCTATACTCACTAACAATGTAGATTTTCACAACTCTCTACCAAAAATCAATCACACCATCAAAGTTACACTTGCATACAACCAACACAGACTTTTTTCTAGACTATTAAGTCTGAGTATGTAAATTTAGAAATAACTCTAACTAACTTCACCGTGAAAAAAAAATAATACTGTACTGAATTTACAATACAACCAAGTCCATGATTTTAGTTGTATCTAGATAAAGATTTCATTAGCATCAATTGTTTCCTTTTTTAAAAACCAATTTCATTCTTTTGACACCACTTACCATATCATAATTATTGAGATCTCTCTCTAAACCTCATTACCATACTTATTAAAACCAATATTAATAAACTGTTAAAAGTTAAACCTCTCAGTTGTATTATATTCATCCTAAGTTACAAATAATACTTACTCCACACTTGTATAACTAATTTACAAATGAGAAATAAGTTATTATTGGATTTCTTATGCACATCACACATAACATAAAAACTATTTAAAATTATGAAAAAATTAGTCTTCAAACATTATTCTTCTGTAATTCATCTCTAAATTGTTAGTAAATATATTGTTTTTTCACTCAAACTTATGGTCAATTATTTTAAAAAAGTATCCTTTATTTTTTTATGTAGATCGAATGAAATAAAAATTTCAAATTTAGTTTTGAATCAGAGATTTTAATTATTTTTTTCTGAGACAAAAAGTTCATTTTTAAATTTGAGAGACCAACTAAACAAATTATTTTAAAATTAAAAACTAAAATCAAATATGACCTAAATTCGAAGAATTAAAGTGATATGTTACCTAAAAATTTTAAAATATAAATTTTGAAGTCATTCTTTTAGTTACACAAGTCATACTAGCCTAATTATCATTATAGCTACATTCTCATCCAATGTGACACTGGCAGTGCTGAAGGATAAAAATAATTTGTTTAAAAATTAAGAGACTAAAATAAAATAATTTTTATTTTGAAGCAATTAAAGAAAAAGATGACCCAAAAGTAATCTATTATAATTTTTAATTATTTTATATAAAAAATTAAAGTGAATGACATATTTCTTAAGATAATGTTAGGAAACAGGTCACACACAGTTTGTGAAAATGCTTATTTTTTTCGTTTTTTACTTTATTTCCTTTTCAAAAGTCTAACAAAATAGAAGAAAGAAATCAGAAAATGAAATTATAACGCAATTAAAATATTTGTTTTAACAGAAACATTATAAAAAAATAAAAATAAAAACATTTTGTAAGTTGTCGGTGCTTCTATGTACACAATTTCAAAGGAATGAATTAATGTTAATTTTGTTTTTAATTGTATAATAAATAATTGAAGAGTCAGTCAATTTTGTTTGTTAATTAGGTCTTACTGGGATATTAAATATATCTGAAAAAGAAACATTTGAGTTTGGAGTTTTGTACTTATGATCAAGTTGGGTAGTCTATTCCATCATAAGCTTATAAAAAGATAACTCTCCCACTCCACTTTCTACATAAAAAAACATCATAGATTCAGTGACATCGTCATTGGTTGCTATCACAAATATTGCTGTCTTCCATTTAGAACACACCAAGTTTTACCGAATAATCTCAAAGAAACTCACCCAGCAAAAACATGGCAAATAATTGAAATTTAAAAATTTATGGTTAATGCAAAACATGCTAGCTAATAGATTCACCTTTCATCATGTGTTATTATATTAATTCAATGTTTTTTAATATCAAATCTACTAGGCTTATGCTTTAAAGGTTCGATGCTTCAATATATACTAACGAAAAAGAAGGTTTGTAAATTATCTTTGTTATCGATTTGATGAGACTATTTTAGTTATGGAAAACATGATTCTCTTTAAGACTACAAGGGTTTATAGTATATTTGTTTATTAGTAAATTTGCATTGAAATTCGAGCTAATGTATTATAAAGACACTAAACCCTATATATCAGTTCAGTTGAATGGAATGGAAACTTTAAACTTTATGATTTTAAGTGTATTAATATTTATAGGATAAATTGTTCACTTTAGTACTAAAATCAAAATGTTTCCATGTTAAGAAAAGAGAGTGTTTGTGATTTTTTACAAGTTGTGTGTGAAATTATTATATTTTATAACGTAACATGATTGATTGCAAAGTTGGGGTGGCTATTCCATGAATGGCTTTCTCGTATTTATCTGCTTCGTAAAAAGGATAAAAAATTGTTTTCAGTATTTGAACAGAATCATTGGTTGTCTGAAGTGATATTCCTGTCTTCCACTGAAATGCGTCAAAGCTATGCAACTCAATGTGATAAGAAAGAAAGAAAACCCTACAGTATCCTACGTAGGAGAAAGAAAGAAAATGGTTTCAACATCTACATTTTAATTGTAGTATATTTATATTTATTAAGTCACGTGATTTTTTTATATGATCACTATAAAATACTCTTTTAAGGAAGTTTAAAAAACACTTTTAAAAAATTGAAACAGAATTTGACAATATAATTACTGTTTTCGAAATATTAGTCCATTTATTTATTTTACTTGTAATAATATTTTCACATAGTTTTTTTTAACACTGCTATTTCACATAGCAGTAAGGTTGTTTGGTGAGGGGTCAGTTCTAAACTACAGTTTATATTTATCTTTGGGAACAGTTGCTAAGGCTGAGAGAGGTTGGCATAAACTTAACATAAGGCAATAATTGTTGGAGTCAAAGAATGCATAGTTGAAGGAGTTAGGCATGCATATTGCCAAATTCTGTCTTCAATGATTGGCATGGATAGAATTTAAACCAATCCATTCATCTTCCACTATCAAGTGGCGTTCTTCTTTATTTGTTTTTACGTATAGAATTGTCTAAACTTCGATTATCCTACTACTAGCTAATAAAAAACACAAAGTGCAAACTTTAGTGGTAAAAAGAGCAATCAAACCAATAACAACATATAAATTGTTGTATGTGTATCATATAAAATAAATAAATAAACCATGTCAATAAGTATAATTGTTACAAGAACTGTTATAAGATATTAATCACTTTAAATACATTTTCATATTTTGATATACTAGCCATTAACTTTTATGTAAAAATACTTAAAATTATAACAAAATGTCGTATAATTTCTTCATATAAGAAATTTATATTTCTTATCTTTATAAAGAATTTAAAATGTTTTATGGTAAAATACATTGTCTAGATAAGGAATCTTTAAAGAAATTAAAGTTATAAGAATTTATGAGAGTGATTTCATCATTTAAATTTTGACAAATTTAAATTTAACATAAAAAGTAAGAATTTGAAATTATACATTTTTTTTTTAATAACTGTCTTTCCATTATATTCTTTTTTCGATCAGATATTGGTCAAAACTTCGTTAAGCTTGACTTCAATAATGTATGTTTCTCAGTTTATGTCAAAGTATAATTAGTTTAAAATAGCTTTTAGATTGATGTCAACAATATTCTTTTTAAAATTAAAGTTAGTTATGATTATTTTTGGGTTATCATCGTTGAAGTTAAGTTTTATCAATATATGTTAATGTTATTCACTTGATGTTAATAAGAGTATTTTTTTGTTAATGACATTAGTGTTTTATGTTAAACACAGTTTTCAATTGACAATGACTAAAATTATTTTTAATTGATGTTAGTTCGGTTTGTTTTTAATCAACATTAAACAAAATGTAAGTCAGTGTTACATCTTATTTTCACTTGATGCAAATAAAAGAGTTTTCATCAACGCCAATGAGATTATTTTTTAGCCAACATAAATTGCGATCTTACTCAACGTTAATATAAATTATTTATTGGTTAATATTATTGGAATTATCCTTCTATTGATGTAGACCAAATTATTATCGGTCAAAGTTGATAATGGTTCTTTTTTTTCCAATGCGCAAATTGTTTTTATTAACCTCACAAGTATTTTTCAGTGGTATTTTTGTATTTGATAATTTTTATATTTAGTGATAATTGAAATACTCTATCCAAAAAGACATCAAAATTCAATAATTTGAATTATCTTATAAATCCAAATAAAATATTTTAAAAAATATATTGAAAATGATGAAATTATGTATTTAAATACAACATTATTTTCTCTGTCATTATAAAACACTAACTTTTTATTTGGATAGAGAAATTCACAATTTTAAGAAAAATAGATACATTGAATTTGATTTTTTTTTTATTTTTAAGATAGTCTATCTAAATAAGAAAATTAAAATTCAATAAATTTGAATGATTTTTATATATAACAAAGCATTTTAAAATTTAAAAAATTTGAAATAAAAATAATTAAAATTCAATGTATTTGAATTTCCTAAAAAATATTATAAAATTTCCTATCTAAACACAAGAATATTTTCTTTGCCATTTTAAAACACACTGAATTTAAAATGCTTTCAATTCGAATTATTTCTTTCTTCAAATGTTGTGCTCAATTACGGCACTTAAATTTATTTTTCTTAATTGGATAGATAGAGTATTTCAATTACCACCTAATACTTTTTCCGTCAATATTAGTTAACACTAATTTTAAGCTAAAATTTGTTAAAAGAATTTCAATTGATATCGGCAAGACTTTTAAAATAATCGAGTTGGTATTAGGAAAAAATTGAGATCAAATATGGATAAAAGCAACACCAATAACATTGATCTAAAATATCACATTAGACATTAAGCAAAAAACAATTCTAACAAATATTAACCGAATTATTTTTTTCTTGACATAATTGAAAACAACTCTACATATCAAGAAATAATCCTAATCTATATTGATATAAATGTAATTCGCACATTTTGAAAAAAAAAAAAAAAGAAGAAACATATTAATATTGGCTAAACAAATTTTGACTTACATCATCGATTAAAAAATTATCTCTTGAATATCAATAAAATCTCAATCAAGATTGAGATTATAGTACCTTAACAAAAATCGAGTTCAAAATCCTTTGACTAAGTCTAAGATAACAACACTCTAATCGAGGTCGAGCTGACAAAACTCTTCAGTGAGATTGAATTATCCAAAAGTCAATTAAAATTAAGCTAAAAAGAGAAAATAGAAAAAGTAAAACATTGTAAGAGAAAAGAAAAATGTAGACAATATATTGTTTTGACCTTCTTTAATGGAATTTGGAATTTGATAACTTTAAAAAATCAAATTATTTCATAAAATTCTATAATTTAAATTTATTTTAATTTTTATCTAAATAAAATGTTTAGTTATAAAACATTACAAGTTCCCTGTAAAAATGAATTATTATTTGAAAAAAAAAATCTAATTCAAAGATATTATAACAGTCTAATAAATCAAAACTATTTTTTGTTTGAATTAAATAAAGACATGGTGGGGCCTACGAGTCCAGCGGTGGTAACTGGGGAGAAACCAGGGACAAAAAAAGTGACAAGTGGCAAGGCAAGACGGCATTAGAAGTGAACAAAGAATCCACTGAGAATGTTACACATTAAAAAATAATTGAGAAGCTTTCAAAGTGAACTGGGAACTGATGGAGAAAAAAATAAGAGAGAATCCCTCTCATTCTTATTCTTTATTCATAACTTCACAATCACATTGTGCACAGATTTTTCAGCATTCGACCACATCTATTTGTATATATGCCCCCAATTCAAATGCCTGACAAAATATTACTGTTACTATTGCATTGTTTCCATCAATTCTATGGGACGCCCTTACAATACTATACAATGCTATTCTTCTCCAACGTTCTTCTTTGTTTTTTAACATAACAATTCGGTACAATAACAACAACGAATTGGTAAATCCAAAACCAGATAGCAGAACTGAAAAACCATCGGAAAATGATTGCTGTAGCCAGTTGTTGAACTTAGCCCTTCATATTTGGCCATGACATTATTCACCAACACTGTTCAATCAGAATGCTTGCTTCTGTCCCCCAGAATGCCTCGCAGAATGCTTCAAGGTTTCACTTCATGCTCTCAAATTCTGTTTACCACCCTCAAAAAAATTAGTTTTTTCATTCTCCATACATGTTCAACAGCATAACATAAATTCATGAATTATGTTATGTGCATATACATTTTTTTTAATCTTTGAACACTGTACTATAGCTTGCTGATACCTGCCTCACAGTATAAGCTTGAGAATAGGTATTACAAATGGAGTTTAATCATTATCTGTCAGAAATGGTTGTTAATATTGCATTTGGAATAGGATGCATAAAAGGGTTCTTTTAGCTCTCTTCAAAAATTTTCAAGTTCTTAGTTTTTTTAACAAGGATGAAACCCTTTGATGCAGTGACTGCAGAGGAACCTCCTTCGTCCTCTGTGGCTTTGAAAACCTCCGCGTCACGCTATGGCCCTGGAGTGTTCTTCTTCCTTGGGGGGACTGCATTGCTCATCATATTGCTTATTCTTCTGTTTATATTTTGGAGGCGTACTAGGAAGGGGCCAGCAAAAGTGACGGAGAACACAACTCTAGCATCTCTGCAACATGGTAATTTGAAGAAACCATAACATACAAAGCAAAATATTTACTAAAGTTGTCTATTTGCCTGCAGAATATTTGGTTCATTTTGTTAATGGTGTGCTTATAATGATTATACTTCTGTTATTTGTGTTTGGCACTTACCAAAAGAGAAATATATTGAACCATCTGAGGTGATGAAGATGATAGTGCCAAATGTTCCGGAAGGTATTTGAAAGAAAACATAAAATGTATTTGACAATTGAAACATATTTAATGCTTCTATTTAAGTTGCTTGGTGTATACAGGACAGAAGGAATTCATCAGTGGGAACCTTCGGACAATTAGCTACTTTGACTTCCGGACATTGAGGAGAGCCACTAAGAATTTCCATCCTCGAAATCTGCTTGGAAGTGGTGGATTTGGGCCTGTCTATCAGGTATAGGTACTAAATCTTATGTCATTTGCTTTGACATAGACAATTTCATTTGTTAGTTTTGGAAACCTGATCTCTTAATCATGATTCAACCATGTTAATTTATGAGTCATGTCAACAAGTGTCCTTAAGGCTCGAATAAGGAATAATAAATAGAGAAGTTTTAATACAGATCAGGGGAAGTTGTATTGGCAATCAAGGTAAGGTTCTGATTCATGATTCATTATGAAGGGCACCAAAAGCAATTGTTAATATTTTTTCCTGTGTTAAAAGATTCAAATTTTAGTAAGGCAGTGGACAAGTTGTTGGAATTCATATTAATGGGGTGTTAAAGAAATTGTGTTTGGTAGTTGAGGCTTGCATAAATGAGTGTACTCTTGTTGTGATTAGTATTCTGATATTCAATTGTTTTGACAGGGCAAGTTGGCAGATGGAAGACTTGTTGCAGTAAAGACATTGTCTCTTGACAAGTCTCAACAAGGAGAAAAAGAATTTCTGGCAGAAGTGAGAATGATCACAAGCATCCAACACAAAAATCTGGTTCGCCTTCTCGGATGCTGCACAGATGGGCCTCAAAAGATACTGGTGTACGAATATATGAAGAACAGAAGTTTGGACCTCATAATTTATGGTATCCCTGCTTTATTCTATATCAACTGTCAGCATGGTATGTTTATTATGTGCAAAATGAAGTCCCTCATAGTTATTGGTAAAAGTACTTTTCTTGAACCTGTGCATGTAGTGTGTGTATAGCATATCCAATGGGTCATGAGTATTTGAAACAACTGAACAGTTTGGATATTTGTGTGATCAGGAAAGAGTGATCAGTTTCTGAATTGGAGCACTAGATTCCAAATTATTCTTGGAGTAGCACGGGGATTGCAATACCTCCACGAGGATTCGCATTTAAGAATTGTTCACCGAGACATCAAAGCAAGCAACATTCTTCTTGACGATAAGTTTCAGCCTAGGATTGGAGACTTTGGGCTAGCTAGGTTCTTCCCTGAAGACCAAGCTTTTCTTAGCACTCAGTTCGCAGGAACATTGTAAGTCCTCTCTATTTGAAGGTACCACATTGTCGGCCTAAATCCTGGGAACACTAAGTACAATGTATTAGGTAACTTCACCTGACATTAATCTTAAGATAAAAACCAGCGTAGTATGAAGTAGTGACACTTTATTGCATTGATCATCACTTTTTAGATAAAAAATCTCCTCTAGCAGCTATATAGCCAATATCTTGATCATAACTCTTTAGCAATGTACTCATTCTGATTAACTTAAGGTATCCTTTATAGTAAAGCTATCATTCTTGACTTTTGTATTAAACATCTAAAACTCTCTTAGGTTTTCATGAAACATCATTCTTGACTTTCTTGTAATTTTTCGTCAGAGGCTATACAGCTCCTGAGTATGCCATTAGAGGAGAGTTATCCGAGAAGGCAGACATCTATAGTTTCGGAGTTCTTGTGCTTGAAATCATCAGTTGCAGAAGAAACACAGACCTTACTTTACCATCAGAAATGCAGTATCTCCCTGAATATGTAAGCTCTCAACTTATTGTAAGTACCATATTACTCTCCAAGAACTTGTATAAATTAACGTTGATTACTCTTGTTACAGGTATGGAAACTTTATGAGAAGTCAATGTTGATGAAAATAGTGGATCCAAAGCTAAGGGAACATGGCATGGAAGAAAAGGATGTCACGCAAGCATTTCACGTGGCCTTGTCGTGCCTTCAGCCAAACGCGGAATTGAGACCTGCAATGTCAGAGATCGTAGCAATGCTGACATTCAAAGTTGAAATGGTTACCCCGCCAATGAGGCCAACCTTCTTTCATAGGAGGCGCGTAATGGATGATGAGAACCATTCTTGGGGAGCCATATCCTCAGAGACTTCTACAACTGCAGTGGCATCATCCTAGAGAACCACAACACACCTCATTCTGTCATATAACGAACCATTTCCTTGAAGGAATCAAAAACATATATAACTCCCACAAACTATGTATGATTTCCTTTGCTTTAGTTGTATATATTAATCATTATTCCAAAATCAATCATCTTCATGTTCATTGCAAATTTTTGTAGCTATCTCTGTACTAATTATATGGACTGAAATTCAACAACAGTTGCAACAAGTTTTAATATATACATCTTTTTACACCTACCAAGGAAGTTTATTTGTTTTCCTCTGAAGGTGTAAAGAGAAAATGTGATAAACAAACATCTTTCGTATTGAATTGGAGGATGAAAAGTAAGAAAGTAAAAATGAAAAACAGGAGATTGTTTAAAATAGATTTATTTTTTATTTATTATTATAGTAAACATCTTAATAAAATATTTATAACATAATCTGTTAATAAAATATTATTTTATTTTTATATTCATTATTATTTTTCATTCTCAATCCTTTTCGTTTATATACTTTCTTCGTCTTCAATGTGTTTACCCTACTCAATGATTAAAAAAAAAAAATTGTAATAATCTTGCTTTTTTTTTTCTTTGGGTACTAATTAATAAAGCACGCCAAAGTCATTATATTTGACTCCTATATAGTGTTGATGAAGGATAGATAAAGTTCAGTTATAAATGTTGATTGAAAAATTAACAATAAGGATAATAAATTTACAGTATCCGGCTGTTTGGGATTTGATAACATTATAAAATTCTTGGGATTATAACAATCTTTCATACACTCTGTTAAGAAATTGACTCCTGAAATTTTCCGCCCTTTATGCAAAGAAAGCGAAAAATTTTATTTTTTTCACATTCTTATTATATATAAGAGAATTTGTTAGACTTTTAAAAGTTATATTTTCTACTATTTCTTTGTTTAATCATTAGGCAAATAATTTAAAATAGTTTGTCTTTTAAAAATTTTAAATTATTGTATTCTTCTATTTTAATAAAAAAATATTATTTTTTTCTTTGCATTTAGAGAAACTATTACTAATTTCTTTTTCTTAGATGATATTATTTTATTTTATTTATTATCATTTGTATTTATGTTTTTTCACTGTTAATATTATACCTATAATGTATTAATTTAACATACTTTAGTGGGAATATCCAACTATAATACATCTTTAAAACATACATCTCTTTCACTTTTTAAATCTGTATTAAAAAATAACTAAGGCATCTTAACTTAAATTTAATGGGAATATTCAATTATACCACACTTTTTAAAACATATAACTCTGAGTTAAGGTGCCATTAGTAGTGTCTTCAATTATTTTAAACAACAATATGATAAATTAACTGATATTTTTGGTTAATGAAACTAAGCAAAAACAGATTTTTGTATAGCAAATTAACTAATTGAATCGAATATTTTTTATAATATAGTATTAAAATCATAAATAGATTATGGTATAAGTAATCATAAATAATTACAAAATCATAGTTCAATATGATTTTTTTATATAGATATAATTTTTTTTTTTCAAATAATCTAATGCATACTTTAGGTGTATATATTTATTTAAAAAAACACGCAAACAATATAGTTACCAAATAAAGACAATGATAACCAAATCATTCTCTCTAGTATTCCAAATGACCTCTTTCTAAACATAGTCCTGTCTCTTCCTCTTCTAAGTTTCCACAAAACAACAATAAAAAAACATGTTGTGTTTGTGTGTGATAAGAAATTCTGAGTGAGAGAGACAAAAAGAAGGGAAGAATGCATAGAAGCACTTTTTCGATCCTCTTTGACGAACTATTCTTTCTCCATACTCATTGGTCAGTGTTTTGACTAGTTTGAATTGTCAAAAGGGTTGAGATGATAGATACATGCAACTCTATGAGTAAATAAAAGATAACATACTCAACCTCGAGATATACAATGGGAGAAAGAGACTATAAACAAGAGTGGAAAGGCACCATGGTTTGTGTCAAAAAGTAGCTTTTGGGGTGAAAGAAACAGGGAGACAAAGACAAAAGAAAAACGACTTTTGTATATGTATGTGTGTTAAGTTTGCTATTCCAATTAATACTGCATGGCAGATAACATAAGCACAGGCTCACAGGCACCACATTCAATTCTTACCCGACACACATTGAATGTAGCCTCGGTACGCACCCTGACATATCACTATTCAACGGATTCATCGATCCCTTTGCCTGCAAAATAAACGGATCTGTCAAACTACACATCCTCTTCTATCCATTTTGACTCACCTCTTTAATATTCCATTATATTACATGACTTTAGTATATGGTTAAGCCATTAATCTATATAGACCCAACATATTTAACTTTACAAAGTTGTCTTAAAGGTAACCTATACGGACCTGTGATTGGCAATGCAGGTCATGGGTCATATCACATGCCCCTTGTCTCTGTTTTTAACTTATGAATCATATCCGGACCCCACCAGAATTGTACCTCATATCTCCTCTTAGTTCTACTATGTCATTTTCTCATAATTCTATTTCCTTTCACACCATTCTTGCATCTCATAATTGAAACAAATAGAAAATGTTGTGCTCCCCTTTAAAGAAAAGGGATAAAGAATATATATCAACATTTTTGGACTGTATTGGAGCTTAAACACAAACACAAACATCAAAATAGTTGCATCATTGACATCAGAGGGAGCTTGTCCCTATGCGGATTTAATTAAAAAAAAAAAAACAATAATACCATTGGAGATTCTAGAACAATAGAAATCTTTCAATAATAATTCATTTACAAAACAAAGTAAAAGGGAAACCAAAAAACAAAAGGGGAAATGAAATGAAATTCAGCTGGGAATTGGGAAAGAAACTAAGATTTCAGAAGAAATATAGCAATATTAGAAATAATAAGACTTGAAGGAAAAGAGATCATGATTGATTCATGATGTCTTGGTGGTTCTTCTTCTACTTCTACGCTGCTCTATCTGTTGTGCAATGGATTTGGACCTGTGGGAACCAGTCTTTTGTCTTCTAATGATGTGGTGTTGTTGTGATAGCAAGACAAATGTCTCTTGCGGTTGCATTTGCGAGCAGTGTCTGCAGATAGCACAGTGTTGGTCTTCTTCTTTGCTCCATCAAAAAAGTTGTTAACAAAAACTGTCTTCCTTGCCACAGTGTTGGAGGCAATACAAGCCCACAACAAAAGAAAACACACAAGTATCAGCTCTAGAATTCTCATCTCAACAAACTAGTTGAGTTAAATTCAAAAACAGACAAAGAGGAGGCAAAAGAGATGAAGAGGGAAGACAGATTGAAAAAGTGAGGAGAGAAGGGAAGAGAAGAGAGGGAATGAAGAAGAGGAATAAGGTAGGGAAAGAGGGGAGGGGAGGTGAGTATAATAAGAGAGGGTTTATAGCTAGGAATGGGATATTAAGTATGGTACCTAGGATATGCAGTAAAAGACTTTGAATTTGATACATCACATCTATGTGGTCAGAAACTTCACCAAACCTCATTAATTGACTTCAATTCTGCTTGACAATATGTATTATTCAAACCAAATGGAATTTGAACATAAATGATAGGTAAAATATGGTTGCAAAAGCACAACATTCTGTTTTTCAGACAGTGGTAACCTAGGGCCTAAGAATAACAAAAGACACACACCTCTAATCTAAACACACACTTGGGGATTAGAGAAATTCTTCTCGGGGTGGCGCTTCACCACGTGCCGCTAGCTTTGAGGACCATACTTGAAAAGCTGACACTCATTGATAAAAAGGAAGTTGCAGAGGGAAATTAAATGGTTGGTGGTTTAATTTTGACTGTAGCATGCATTGAATTGATCAATGCCATTTCTTGCTTTTGAAGCACGTCTTGTTCGACAGATCTCGGGTGAAGGTTTTGATTGAATGAATGATGGAAGTGATATTCAGCTGCTGGTTGCAAAAAAGTGTTGATGCTGGTGTTGGTTGGTGCTGTGTGAGACTTTACATGGATGAGAAAATTAGTATGATATATGAGGTGTTGGGTGGTAACAGTAACAATATGAACAGAGACAGAGACAACCTGGGAATAGGTTAATGGGAACTCCGGAGTTATGAAAGGACAGTTGGGGATTCATTAAAGGCAGCCATTTCTGTTAAAAGAGAAAGGTTGGTTAGTTAGCGATATACTGTGTTATGTTGCCCAATGCTTATGTTTGATATCCCATGCATGCATGGGGCATGCCTTATGCAATGCATGTTCTCATATCACATTGAAAGGGTACATATATACACAGAAAAAGGTACAGAGGTCAGCCAGGAAACAATGTGATGTGACCCATAATGGGTGAAGCTGATATCATAAGATAAGATGGGAAGATAGTCTCTGTTCTGTTCCCTTCCTTACTTCCGTTCCGTAGACAAATCTATACGGAAAAAGATGGACAATTAAAGAAAGAGGTACATCACTACATTGCATGTCCATGAGTACTTACAAAATGGATACTTTACTGTGATCAGAGGGAGTGTACATATAAGAAATATTATTATGAGTAAATATTGTTTCAGACCACTCTTCACAAAATATATTTTTTAATAAAACTATTATTTTCGGTTGTTAAGTAGTTGTATTATTATTAAACAAGACTATGATAGTTTTACACGGTCATATGTTAACCATTTAACAATCTTATATGATAATAATATTGAGTTGATAAAAATAATAACTACTATAAAAAATAAAAAAAAGAACAAAAGATATAAAAATGAAAACATTTTCTATTTTTTATATTTTATCAAAAATAGAGAACTTAATATATATAATACTCATTCTAGATATAGTTAAATAAAGAAAACAAAATAAAATTATTACAATCTGATAAAATCATAAAAACAAATAAACAAAATTGATGATAATTTGATTCTACTATAAAGACAATATCACATAGTTTTCTTCTAAAAGTCTTCTAATCCATATCATTTTTAATTCAAGGTGTTGACTGTGATGAATAAATTATTTTTTTTATTGAGTTTAGGGTTTTTGAACTTGAAAAGATGATTGGTAGGGTGAGTGGGTGTGGTGGTGAGTGTTAGAGCAGTGATGGTTTAGAGACTGGTTTGGGTGTTAGAGCAGTGATGGTTTAGAGACTGGTTTGGGTGCTAGAGCAGTAGTGGTTTAGAGACTGGTTTGGGTGCTAGAGCAGTAGTGGTTTAGAGACTGGTTTCAGAGGTGACAGTGAAGTGGTGAGGTAAGGTGGTTCATGGACGGTTTTCGTTTTGGATAATGGTATGGTACCCCTTTTCACATCTTGATTTTTCTCACTTGGAGTAAAAGGATCCCTTGCTTATTCTCAATTTTGTTTCCGTTTAAACTTGTTCTTAGTTCTCACTCACCAATCCTAGCTTAAAAAAGAAATCAAAACCCCCTAAATCTTTATTCTTCTTTGATGATTTCGATACCACAGCTTCCTTCCCAAGGTCCTGCTCTCTTTCACCATTTCTCTAAAATCCACCTATTTCAATTTCTCACTTTCTCTAACTGTTATTCCAGTATGAGACATTTCTCATTCAATAACTCAAACAGTCTTCCTTTCAAATCTCATTTCATTATACAAAAGTTATAACATTACCCTTAACCACATTATCATATCCAGCCATGTCACGGTTATCAAGCTGGAATAATTTTTCCACGGTTGTCAAACAAATAATTATCTTAATTTTTTAGTCATTTGTTATATAGTTTAGAAAGAATAAACTTAAACCTATGCATTTTATAGAAAATTTAGAAATAGTAATTTTAAATTTTATAAGGATGGAAACAATTTTTTTATAGAAACTAAACATATTTAAAAGCATTTAGAAATTATAGATCTAGAATGAAAAACTGTGTTATGAGTTCTTCAGTAGAACATGAACCAGCTCCCACACAACCACTTTACAAGGAAGGATGAGATCTGGTTGGTGCTCCTGTATGTTAGATTTTGAATCGTCATTTATATGAAGAGATGGTTGGAATGAGAAAAAGGGGTTGTGGTATAGCACACCTGACCATGCAACATTTAAATATATTGAGTTTAAATTTATTTATTTTTATTTTATTCTCTTAAATAAGAAAATTTAAATTTATTAAATTTCATTTTTTATTTAGATAAATTATTTTAATTATCATCAAAATTAAAAAATCATTTAAATATTAAATAATTTTTAATATTTTAAAATATAACTTTTTAGTTAATTTAGTTGATTTTATGTTCCGGCATTAATAAAGTTTTTTCTTGATTAAGGCCGATCAAATTTTAATTAATATAGATCACAATTATTTTAGTTAACATAAATCATTTTTATTTTTACAATATTATTGGTTGGGTTTTTACAAATTTACTTTAATATTAGTTAAAAAAATTAGTTAACATGGAGTAAAAGTTTTCTCAATTAATATTTGAAAGAAAAAAGATTTTGACAACCTATTGGTAAAGTATAACATTAGTATTAATGATAAAAAAAAACATTACAAATATTGAAAAAAGTAGATATAATAGACATCAATAAAAAAAAAAATTAGTTTACCTACATTAAAAAAAATAGTCTCATGAACATTGATTAAGAAAACCTTAAATAATGTTTAAATATTAAATATTTTAAAATATCAATATAGATAATTTTTTTAGTTAATTTAGTTAATTTTTATTTTATAACATTAATAAAAAATATTTGATTAAGGCCGATCAAATTTTAATTAATATCGATCACATTTATTTTAGATTAACATACATTATATGTTATTTTTACAATGTTATTGTTTGTTTTTTACCAATTTTCTTTAATATTAGTTGAAAAATTCTAGTTAATATGGGGTGAAAGTTTTCTCAATTAATATTTATAAATAAAATTGGCAAACTATTGGTAAAGTATAAATTAGTGGTAATGATAAAGAAAATATAAATATTGAAAAATAAGTAAACATGACCGATGTTAATAAAAAAAAATAGTTTACATATATGAAAAATGGTCTCATGCACATTAATTAAGAAAACCTTGATTAAAATAAAAAAAAATAACAATGGTTTAGAGCAATAACAAGAGTAATGATATTTTGACACTCCTTTTTGTCAATACATTCATTTGAAACTTTTGTGTCAAAAATATAATATTTTATTATGAAGTATTCTATGTGTCAAAAAGATAATATTTTATTGTGAGGTACTCTATGTGTCAAAAAATAATATTTTATTATGAGGTACTTATGTGTCATTTACTTTTATTCTCTTCTCTCTCTCATCTTTTACTCTTCTTTGTCTCTCTCCTCTCTCTTACTTTTCATTTAATGAAGAATCTTTTTTCAGATTTTGTAATTTGTCTCTAATATTCACCTTTATTACATCTCAATATTAATATCAAATAAACAACATAAACATGGTGGTGGATGGTGGTGTCTTATCTTCATCTTATCAACTCTAACATTTACCATATCTCAACTCTAACTTTAGACAAATAAATTCAAAACATTGTTGTGATGTTTCTTCTTCTTTGCATATCAACCATAATATTCTTGCTTTTTTTTTGTTCTCTTTTGTTGTTCACCTCCATTAGTTGTCTTTGACTTTCACATATATTGTTTGTGACTATGTTGTCATATTTTGAAATAAATATATTAATTATTTTATTTTTATCTTAAAATAGGAATTAGAAAAACTTAAGCTTTAATTCATATTATTAAATTTTCAGTTTAAAAGTATTTTTATACCAGATTTCAATGTTAGAAATCAAAGTGGTCTTAAAAGAAAAATAATCTGACTAAATAAAATAAAAATAATAATGATTAAAATAAATAAAATAATAATAGTAATATATTGATATTATGAATAAAACATATTTATGAATATTAAAAAAATTATATATGATTATTTAAAAAGAAAATAATAATATTAATAAAAATAAAAAATAATTAACTAATTATTATATATATTGTTAAAAATAAAATTCTAATTGATAAAAAAAGAAAAAAATAAAAAAATAAAAAGATAATATTGTATTTAATATAATATCAACATTATATTTTTTAAAAATAAAATAAAATAAAAATAATAAGAAAAGATAAGAATAACACATTTTTAATTAAATGAAAAAAGAGATAAGAGAAAGAAGAGAGAAAAAAAGAAGATAAGAGGAAGAATAAGAGCAAATAAACACCTCACAATAAAATATTACTTTTTTATACATATAGGAGCATCAAATGAATGTATTATTGATACATAGAGGTGTCAAAATATCATTATTCTTACAATAACATAAATATAATAATATTTTCAATATAATCTGTCACAATGTGCATAGCAAAATCAAATTAAGGAGAAAATACAAAATGAACACAAATAAATATAAATATAAAAATATAAAGAATTTCATATTTTTACATCTTAGGTAGAATTTGAAATTTTATAGTTTTAAGTGATGTAATTATTTGAAAAAAATCCAATTGAATTATTAAAAAAATTCTAGAATTTTAATTTCTTATGAAATTTTATATTTAAAAGAACATCTTTTCTCATAAAATATTTAATTTATTGTGAAATTTTATATTTGATAAAATATTTAACTTTTATATAAAAATGAATTAATCTGCTAAAGATCTCACGTCTACTCTTGTTAATTAAAACATTTAAATATTAACGTCAATTTCAATTTAAAACTATACAATAATCGATTTGTAGATTTATATATATATATATATATATATATATATATATATATACTTAATTTTCTCATTTTTAATTAATATAAAATTTAAATTCATATTTAAACTTTTAGAATCTTTCAGTTGAAGTAAGATTCTCAGATGA
>Ga0209700_100682_pt1 | contig 66732 bp, 44 predicted proteins | sample SiratroredBW_FD_187528 | JGI IMG/M metagenome (GOLD analysis project Ga0209700, IMG submission 187528) | Root nodule microbial communities of legume samples collected from California, USA - Siratro red BW (SPAdes) (version 2) | ecosystem: Host-associated > Plants > Roots > Nodule | place: USA... | reverse complement strand
TTTGTTTTTTTTTTTTTTTTATTTATTTATTGGGAGTACTTTGATTTCTTCCTTTTTCGTTTTGCATTATTTGTTTGATATAACGGTCTTTGTCCTAAATTCCTATTGTGTGTTATACAACTGTGCATCATATATGGAGAAATATAAAGGTTATTCGATGAATCCAGATTGTTGGAATATATGTAAATATATAACATCTGATAAATTAGCGACTATTCTATATTATATATATTTATTCATATTAAGATATGATAAATATAATATAAAATATATTAATTTATATAATATATTTATATGTTATAATTTTGTATTCATCAAATTATCCCTTGTAATTATAATAATAATAATAATAATCATAATAATAATAATTTTGATGCATATTTAACTTATTTAAAATTAAATAATATTTAAATAGTTTTAGAGAAAAATATTTGAAAAATAATTATAGTTTAATTTTTTTTTCGTTTTTTATAATTTTAAAGAAAGTAATTGCATAGGTTAAATATAATTTTATGTAATTTAGATAACATTACAATCTTTATAATTTTCATTATTAAAAGAATGTATTAGAATTTATTTTTTAGAAAAGTATATGTATTTTAACGAAAAATAATTTGCCATTTGAATATAATTTATATTACATCCTATATATATCTAATTTGTTAGGTGTACACCACACATTAGATGTGATTACAAAGATTATCCTGTTTTTAGCCTATCACGTTTTTATCCTGCTCTCATCCTCACTATTAAACAAGCCTTAAGGATTCCTGTTTGCGATTATTGTATGAAATGTACATAATATAGTAAATTTGTTAATACATGGTATAAGTATAGTTAATAAGACTTAACATATTAAGGATCCTTTTGATTATTGCGTGAATAGTATATAATTTAGTACCTCTGTCATATAATGTATGAAGCAGCACTGATTCATACATCGAACACAACACCGCTATGGACACCAAGAAATGGCTCATATCCAAAATATAGGATACAACATCGCATATATATAATCAACATGAAAAATCTCTATTGAGAATTAGGATTTATATAATTCACATTGTAAAATGAAATTTGGTAGGGGTTATGATTTTCATATAATAACTATCCTCACAATAAAATATTAAGAAAAAATATATCTTATTAATTAAAATAACTAGTTAAGTCCAGTGGAAAAAATGTTGATTCTTGCAATATTTGTAAGATAATTTGATTTTATTTTATTTTACCTTTTTGTGATAGTAGTGTCTAAGAAGTGTTTACTGGTCGACTCACACTCTTTAGTTGTACTCAAGTTATGTCAAAGAAGTGTCTAAGATGTGCATGCCAAAAACATTTTTCAATTGCGAGGTTGAGGGGTGTTGGACACATCGTTTCGTAGAAGTGTTGGTGTTTCCTAGCATATGACTGAATTTTTATTTCTCTTTTATCTCTTATCACATGGTATCTAAAACTTGGGCTATCGTAATCTGTTGTGCTGATTTTGTTTCTCTTGTGTGGATCACTCTGACATGCCTGTATTGGTTTTGTATATTTAATATTTGAAACTTGTGCAGGGAAGCTTGTCCGGGCAAAGACAAGGACAGCCTGTCTTTATCACCAAGCTAGAAGTATGTTCTCATATGCATGATAAAATTATTTTAATCTCACTTTAATTTGTTATTTCTGTTTTTAATTTGGACAGCCTATTTTAGTATCCCTGTATAGCCTTTTCTGTCTCATTCTTAGTAATGGAGATTGATGTAGTTTTACAGGAACTCGTTAGTTCTTTCTTGAGTGATCCTGATGTGCAATTTTTTTGTGCAGGGTTACAGGAATTCTTCTGCCTCTGAATCGTAAGTTCAGGACGCAGTATTATCTTTTCCCAGTAGTACAAAAAATATTTTGTTTGAAATTTATACTAAAAATGTTCAAAAATAATCTTATATTTGATTGAATTGATTTTGGTTTAAATTAAGTTATAGATATATCTTTCCACTGACTTTTAAGTCCTCACCAACTTCTGAAAGTTCGAATGCTTGACTAGGTTTATTAGCATAAACAGCAGTTTTGGAATATTTGGAACTACTATAAACTATAGCTAATAGTTGTTTTCTAATAGAGGTCACAGTTGTTACAATTGCATCCAAAATAGTATAACGGCTATAGCGTGAATTTTCTTAAGAAACCCTTGAAACATTCTTTTTGAGAAAGGGGGCAGTACTACTGTCAGATTGTGCAACCATCACCTACCCACCTCTTATTTTGTGTGACCAATACTATTTCCAGTGGCACCCACCCTTACTTTTTATTGAAAGATTAAGATATCTTGTATTTGAAATATGGATGTCTTCAGAAATTTGTTTTTTCCTTGACTTGTATTGTTATATACTTTTATGTTTACCTAAACAAATGGCCTTTTTGTTACTAAGGAATATGTCATGAATTTTTATTAATCTTTCATTGTTTTGAGCATCTATATTTATGTAGTATAATTAAATTCTTAAATTTTTGCTGTTGTTTGCAATAGTGGCTATTAGATATATCACGTTTAGAGAAAAACTACATACTGTTTTATTGATTCTGAAGAATGAAAAAGATTCAGCTGATCCTTGTATATATAGAGACAGATGCAGTCTAAGTGTGCTAGCCACGTTTGCTAATAAACTAAGATTCAGCTATCAAGAATAAGCAGATTTTGGTTACTGTTCAACTGTCAACTAACAACAAAAAGAAAAATGAAAAACAGTACTTACAGACACATGTATACAAGGCATCCAAGTGAGTACACTCTAATTCTCCACCGCAAGCTCATGGTGGACGAGAGCTAGGAAGAGACTACGGATCGCACACTGATCTAGCTGAGCAACAAAGCAAGGACGTTTCCATGTAAAAAATGCATTCTTTTAGTCCTAAGGAATAGTTGCACAAAGGTATTTTGACAACTAGGGAAAAGTATCCCTGTAATTCAACTTGAAGATCTGATAGTCTTTTGCGACTAGACATGCGTTAGGCTGGTAAACTTTGACCACATACATACATCAACAACAAAAAACTGACTTCCCTATTTGTAGAGCAAACGAGGTCCGAAGTCCCATTGCTATGTAATGCACACATCTCTTTTATCATAACTTGTTTCCATCCTAGATGGGCAAACACATCACTTGCATTCTTAGGAACAAAAATAGAGGGTAAGGAAGAAAGACAAGAATATTAGGAAGGCGAAATACATACTAGTTGAAAGAAGTATAACAAGGTGAAGCGCTATGCATAGAATGTATACCTTTTTCAGAGAGCAATGAGAATTTCAGACATAGGATGCAAGACTGAAGGATGAGATGAAGGAGTTAGTGTTAAAGGTGAGTCTATGGTGTTGTTGGTTATCGGTGGGGGCAGGAACCGAACAGAGAGAAAAGGGAAACTGAAAAGACATATGATCAGTTGTGTATGTTTAGATCATGATGAAGCTAACTTTCTTTTTCCTGGAAATTCTATTTTGTCTACTTAGAATATAAAGATATGAATGTCTATTTTTTGAGACATTCGTCAAACAAAGGTGTGTATACAATTCTTGACTATCAATTTAGAGCTTTTGTTAAGTTTGTTAGAGTCTATGAATCATTGTTTTTGATGTTATTATCTAACTGAAAAGCTTTGTATCTTCTGTTAACATCATTAATTTGATGATTTTCTCATATGTTATTGATTTTGATGTCAGACTCGCTTCAACTTGGCCCTCTGTAATGCAAATAGTTCGGCTTATATCTCAGGACCACATGAATAACAAGTAAGTCCTTATTTCAACTATTATCATGCTCATTTCCTCTCACACACACACACACACACACTCACTCTAATATTGGTCCTTAATGTTTTCTTGTAGACAATATGTTGGAAAGGCAGATTTCCTAGTTTTTCGGGCAATGAATCCACACGGATTTCTTGGTCAGCTTCAGGAAAAGAAGCTGGTATGTTATCTTTGGGTGTCTGTATTTTTTCCCATTTTTGTAAATCCCCCTTCTCCTAAATGCTATTCTACTCAGAGTCACAATTCAATTATTTCCTGAATTTTTACCCTTGATGTCTTCTCTAAAGTTCTTGCTCATGAAAGTTAGAAGTAATTCAGGTTTAGTCTTATGAGCATTTTAACTCGACAACTCTCTTAATGTCAAACAATTTTGAATTAATAATACTTGTAACTCAAGTAATATTAATGTATGTTGCATTACATTCTTGTGTGTCTTATAATGATTTGACTTAATGACCTGTCAAAGGTCAATTAACCGGTTTAAGCTGTATGCAAAAGATCTGAGACTATTTTTATTTAAATCTAAATAAATCCCTTAGGAGAAGGTTAGATGTGTTCCTCTACTTTGGAGGATACTTTGTTATGAAGGTTTGCCAAAAAAGATTAAAATTTTTGGCTGTGCAGTTTCGCAGTTCATTGGTGTGTGGTTGGAATAGAATGACTACAACTTGGAGGGTCTTTGCCCTAGAGTTAGTTTTTTTGCTCCAAATGAGGTAGTCCACCATATTCTTCACCAATGCTAAATCTTCTCTAATTCGAAAACCTGAAATTCACACAAGATAGGTAGAAACTTAGTAACACATTTGATGTTCAGATTGTGCATTAATACTATGCACAAAAGTGAACATTTTTAGATTAATTCTGCACACTATTATCGGACAATAATCTTTAAATGCTACTAAAAAAACAAAAAAGGAAATAAAACAGATTCTAATTATGTCAATTCCTAATAATTTGATATACAAATAAAATCACATAATTTTGATTGATTTTCATAGATCAATTCTGATTGTTTTCCTTTACTATCAACACACTGTGTATGAAGAATTACCCTATGCCTGTGGACCATTGATTTCATTTCTTGCAGGAGGAATTTTTTGTGGTGCTGAATTTGTTGTTGTTTGATTTCAGTGTGCAGTCATTCAATTACCATCACAGACATTGCTCCTATCTGTTTCTGACAAAGCCTTCCGCTTGATTGGGATGCTTTTCCCTGGGGTAACATTTAGTTGCTGATTTGATTGAGGCTCTACTATAATTATGGGCCTGTTATACCTTGCCTATTTACTTAAAGGCTTGAATCCTGGCAGGATATGGTGGTATTTAAGCCACAATTGTCCAGTCAGCAGCAGCAACAAATGCAGCAACAGCACCAGCAGATGCAATCACAACAACAGCATCTTCCACAGTTGCAACAGCAGCAGCAACTTCCTCACATGCAGCAACAGCAACTTCCTCAGATACAACAGCAGCAGCAACAACTCCAGCAGCAGCAGCAGCAACTTCCTCAGCTGCAACAACAGCAACAGCAGCTTCCTCAGCTACAACAGCAGCAACAGCTTCCTCAGGTCCAACAGCAGCAGCTTTCTCAGTTGCAACAACAGCAGCTTCCACAAATCCAGCAACAGCAGCAACTTCCTCAGCTTCAACAACAAATCCCACAACTACAGCAACAGCAGCAGCTTCCACAGTTACAGCAACTGCAGCCTCAGCAGCAGCAGATGGTTGGGGCAGGAATGGGTCAAGCCTATGTTCAAGGCCCTGGGCGGTCACAGCTGGTTTCTCAGGGACAAGTTTCTTCCCAGGGAACAACAAACATTGGTGGAGGGGGATTCATGAGTTAGCTCAATTTTTCACAGGTTTCGCCACGGCCACAAAGGGTATATAGTATTAAAATGAATCATCTGTGGAGGTATCCAATCACAAGTATTTTAGCTCATAATTAGTCACTCTGATATGTTCTTATCACAGCAAAACGTTAGAATGTCTATTTAATTTCTTCTGCAATTTAGCCATTAAAAACTCAGGGTAAGTTTTTAATTTTAGAGTTAGGTAGAATTGATTTTAATAAATATTTTTGAACTGAAGAATGAAATTGGTAAGTGTGTAGGATTGATTGTGTTTTGCAACCCAGCATGATGTTGAAATTCGAGAGCAGTGTTAGCTGCTCAATTTTCACAAACAGGGTAGAACAATCTATATGAAACATGAAAATTTGTAAAAAATGCCGTTTCTTTTCTCTTGTGATGTAAACAACTAAACGTCTATTTAGTAATTCCTGCAGGTAAGTTCCGTATTTGTGCATCACAAGGTTAAAAAAGGAGGCCACAAAAAAGTTAGGTAAGTGAGAAAGAAGGTTAAGTATGTGTGAAACGGGAAGAATACTGTAGAAGAATTTATTATTAACAATAGAAGTATTTACTATTGTTATTGTCATTCTGCATCGGAGAGTAATGACTTGATCTCGGTGTGTAGAGTCATTTCTTCTACAAGAACTTGGTCTTAAACAAAAAAAAATGAGAATTAAAAATATTACCAGATATTTCAAACTGTCCAAAAACATGTTGAAAGGAAAACGAAAATAAATAAAAATAGTTCACAAACCCATTGTAGATGTGAACGAGATAACTTGTTTCTTCTTTTCAGTTATATTCAGTGAGTTTCACTTAGATATTAATTAAATAATTTTTTTATAAAAATTATAATGAAGAAAAAATGTTATTATTTAATTTTTAAAAAAATTCATATTTCTTTTATTTTATTAAAGCTCTTAGTAATTTTTTTATTTGTTTGACTAAGCTTTCGACTACTATCTTTATGAATTTCAATATGTTATTAGTTCTAGACATTTGGTACCACTATGGAATGCTTGGAATATGACTTTTTTTGTCAAGCTTTTTGATTTTTCTTATATAAGTTTTTGGGATTTTCAAAAGTGTACATAAATTTGCTCTATTATGAAATTTTGAGTGACTCTATGTTTTTATGGAAGATAATACCTGCGCTAAAAGTTGGCTAATTTAGGTGTGAAAAACATAATTGTTCTTGGTATTTTACTTTAACATATTGATGAAGTTTTTTCATAATAAGTTTTAATTCTCTTGTCTAATTTGTAGAGAGTTTGTCTTTTATTGCATGAGTTTGGTGTGGTCTTTCAGGTTTTTTTTTAATATTTTTTTTTTCATATGATAATAGATGATATATGGGTTTTGAGTGCAACCTAGCTAAGATGAGTCTTTAAAAAAAATTAAAATATCAAATAATAACTGAATGCACATCAATTAATTATAGAAAAAAGTAAGCAAATTACATAATTGAAATTTTATGACAATTACAAAATTTATTATTTCTTGCAAATGTTCAGACAATAAACACCTTTGAAATTTGTGTAAATTTTAAGGAAATCAAACAAGTTGAAATGTTGAGATAAAAAGGAAATAAAATAAAACTAAGAACTGAGCATTGAAATAAGATAAATTTTTGGAGTTACTTAACAATCTATGAGTTTAGATGATTGAAAACTAAGATTGATGGTTAGACATAATTATATGATGAAAAATAAACAAGGAGCGAAAATAATGAAATGTGTGTCTAAAAATAATTTAGTTCGATCACACAAATATTTATATTTTATGAAATGCGACATATTGTTCGAAAATGGGTATTTGAGGTCGTGATGAGAGAGAAATTACTTCAGAAATAAATATTTAATTGAACTTAATAGATATTGATATTGAATGAGTCAAATAATTGATAGAGAGAATAAAATGTTATGTAACAAGAATATGTTCCAGTTCTCGTATTCATGTCTGGTCAATGTTTGGTTAATATTGGGATTCCATATTAAAATCGGAATGAGTGCAAATAATATTTACTAAGTTTTAGTTACCATCCCTAACTAAATTGTCATGTTTTCATATCTTAAATCATTGAAAATCATATTTGTTCTCACTTTGATATATCTCTTAAGTAAATCAATTTAACATATATGGAAGTTTGGAAAGTGATAACCAGAAAAGAGGAAATTATGATATCTTAAAAACATTGAAAATCATATTTATTCTCACTTTGATATATCTCTTAAGTAAATCAATTTAACATAGATGGAAGTTTGGAAAGTGATAACCAAAAAAGAGGAAATTAAGTAAGAACAAAAATTAAAAAATATATAAAAAATACATTATTAAAAAACTAAACAAAGAAAAGATAAATGATAAAAAATAAATGACAAAAAATGTAACAACAAATTACCTTTGAAAAAAGATAATATTTAAAAAAATCACAAATTTCATTGGTTAAGAATATTATTTTCGATTTTCTATGTGATTTTCTAGTTGTTGATGTGATGTTAAGATGTTTCTTAATAAAGGTACAAATTTGACTATCTTAAGCAGACCTCTGTATCTTTTTAATTTTCTTAAATTATCCATTTTAAAAAGACTTATTTGTCCTTATATGTTTTAATTTTTGGAACAACCTATTTAGGAACATAAAATTTGACTTCTAGAACAATTCATTCCGGAAGCTAAATTTTACATTTCAGAATAGGTTATTTTGAAAGCATAATTTGACTTTTAGATCCGAAAGTAACTTTCGAAATGAGTTGTTCTGAAAGTCAAAAAATACACCTTCATAATGCTTTCAGACTGGTTTATTCCGGAAGTTATTTTCGGATATGCAAACAGCTTCCGAAATGGGTCATTCCAGAAAAAAATACACCTCCATAATACATATGGAATGACCTATTCCGGAAGGTTTTTTCGCAAACAAAAATGCTTCTGGAATGATCTACTCCGGAAGCTATTTCCAGATTTGGAAACAGCTTCCGGAATAGGCCATTTCGAAAGCATTTTTGTTTGCAAAAAAAACTCTCTAACATGTCGCGTACAACGTCATTCCCCCTTCACCCTTCTTCTTCCATTAACAATAATACATGATAATGGTAGCAGACGGTGGTGGCAGGATCTATTAAGACGAGCTTCAACTTAAGATTATGGAGGTAGAGGTGAAAGGGAAGGAATATATGGAGGTGTATTGCAGAAGGGTAAACACAGGCAATGCAATCTTTAATGAAGAGTAGTGTGGGAAAATAAAAAAGGTATGGAGGTGCAGAAAGAAACTCCCTTTTAAGGATTAAAGCCTTCTTTGATACAAACTGTCACTACACACGATTACAAGCCCACTTGTCACCATTCCCAGGATAACACATACAAATTGTAACTTCTAATGTTTCATATCTTTATATAAAGACTTCACTAAGCAATATTTGGATAACTATTCTTTCAATATATTTCTCATTGATAACTCACCTATTGAGACTTTATTCTCTTCCTCAAACTTTCAATAAAAACAATTGTTACTTTGAGACTTCATTGTGCAAAATACTTCTTTACATGAACTACTCTTTTATCAATGTTTGATCTATTATCTTGATATTCCTTTTTATCTCTTTTCTTTCCACATAGCTTTTGTAAAGGACTTCATCGATTTCCTTAAGTTTTATTTTCATAAATTTGTTTAACCTTCATATATGCCTCTTTATCAACATATTTCTTCCATGTAAATTGTCTATCAATAATAAATTCTCTCAAGAGAATGTGACTTAAAACAAAGTTGACATTCTCTTAAATATATCACCTTTTATTAGACACATTATTAACTCCGCATTATCTACATATTTTAAAAGCCATTTTAGTGTTTCATCAATTTTAGTTGATCAATCTCTCTTTGTTTTCTCAAATCAACTCAAGCATTTAATGCGTAATCATTATTAGATCATTTCTAATAATACTTGAAAAATTTATCAAATCATTCTTTAGGTTTCCTCAAGATCTATCTGTAAATAAAAACAACTCTTTTAACCATTAATTTAAATTATAATCCTGACAGTTAACCCTTTATTTATTTATTATATGGCAACAAATTACTCACAAAATTTGCCACGTAAGTTGAAAATGGATCAACTTATAAATACTTTCTTACTCTTCTTTTCAGTTTCACCTTCGTCGAACCCTAATTTGTTGCGACATCGATAGGAATGTATGTACGAAAGATAGGGTTGAGTCTGAAACATCAACTATCTACTCAATATCCTTGTACGAGTCCACAATCACTGCACGAGATGAACCTTGGTTTGGTAAATGGAAGCCTTAGGTGTAAAGAAAGGACTCCTACTTAATACACGCGATTGTATACTAAGGTGCTCTCCTCTGGTTGTTGGAACAATGCGAGTCGGCCCTCCATTTAGAAAGATGAAAGGCCCAAACAAAAGTTAAAAGAGGGGGTTACAAATTCCTTATTTTATTGGAGGTGAAAAATGAATCGAAATCTCGAAGTTATACAACCTTTTCAATTTTAGTTGGGAAAGAACAATGAAGTTCATTCAAACTTATCCTTCTTTTCAATTTCACCTTCGTCGAACCTAAAAGACCCTAATCCATGATTAAGAAGTTAGAACTAATTTTTTTGAATATATCACTCAAATTTTATATAACTGTACATCTAGTGAAAGGATCAACTATTAGAAATGAGCTAGTAGGGTGAAAAAAAACTTATGTTGGTCATTTGAAGAAAATTTGTATTTTCAATCTCATCCAACTCTTCTATTTCGATATATCCTCCTTTGAGATGTTAATGTTTTTGGTTGCTTCTCACTTGTAGAATTGAGATCGACATGCTTTACGATTACCTAATGGTCAATTGGGTCCTATGCTATTAGACATAGAAGTAATCATAGATTTGAAACCCATTGAAGACTGCTATGCAATCAATAGATAGATGTGACTCAGATAAAGACCTTGATGCCAAATTCAACGAGAGTTAAAGGGCTTAGAGACATATTTTAACCAACCACTTAGTCAATGATGGAAAATACTTGTGCAAGATGTCAAACACCTAAAATTTTTGGTTTGTTGTTGTCTGTCCATCCAAATTTCTCAAAATTCTTTCAATTTGGTATATGTTCTCCATTAAGGTACTCTATACATGTGCTTAGCCAAACTACTATTGGCTCACATGTATTATATTCCTCAAAGCCGAATAAAAGCTCCATAGGTGTGATTTGATGCATTCTGTTGTGACTTTCTTTCATTTTTAAAACGGTAATAATGTTCTTTTTAGATAAAGACATCCCTTCCTACTCTCTCAGGGATGAACGACTAACCTTGTTGCTACCAAAACTGTACCAAGCAATCTGTACCTCTTATATGAACATTATTTGAAAGCACTTTTAAGTTATACGAGTTTCACTACCAATTTGGCTCCCTATAAGGATTACATCAAGGTTTATGGAATCTACTATTTGGATCCAATTGGTGCTTATCGAAATATGGAATGAATATTGGATTTAGGATTTAGGGTTGAATAAACATTTATCAAGGTCCTTGAAACTTTCATTTGTCCAATTATTTTCTTTCTTTTGAACAAAATAATTAGGGGTTGAACTATGTGGCTATACTTAGTAATAATGGTTTAATATCACCAAAACATGCAATACTTAAGTTTTACCAAAACTGCGCATATTTTGGTTAGCAATGAACCATTTCTTCATCCAATGATTTAATATAATTTAATATAGTCAAAGAATACATCCCAAAAGGAGCACTCTCTTTTCATTGTATAAACATAGTATGTGAAAAGTTATACAAAGTTGAATTCTGAATTATAAAAAAAAATTGTTATCCAAGTCAATTAATTTCTCAATTCGATTTGATGCAATTATTTTTTTTCTTTTTATTGTATATGACTAGATTTACTAAAACATTGTTTGTTTGAATATGAGCCATTTGGTATTGAAAAAAAAATGGAAGGGTGTAGAAGGGGATGAACTAGGTCAAGTTATTCAGGAAGTACTCTTACACAAGTATGACATTTTTAGTTTGTTAACATGGTTTAGGAATTTCTAAAATGATATATTTGTTATGTGATGTATTGATTGATGGGAACATTCAAAGAATAATACTTTTGTTATAATTATTCAAAACTAATTCATCAATCATATCTAAATTAATTAGGTAGGGTTTTTTGTATTATTAGTATGATACAAACCAAATCTTGAATCTTTGTATATAATGAAGTTGAAGTCTTTCATGTTAGATAATTGTAGGGTCAATTTATTCCGACATATAACAAAATTAGCTAAGGTTTTTTGTACTAGTAGTATGACACCACCAACTCTTGCTTCTGCGAATATAATAAATATGAAGTTTTTCTTATCATATAATTGTCAATGTATTCCCATATATACCTCTATCAGCTAGGGTTTCTTGTACTAGTAGAATGATACAATATTAAATCTTGCATCTTTGTATATATGAAGATCAAGTCTTTCATCTTTGATAAATACATGACACTTTTTCTGCCATTGGAAAGTTTGTAAGTAAATCCAATACAAAGGAAAATGTGTTATACAATATGAAATACATTTTTTTTTTCTATGTGAAGTGTCATTACCATGACTACTTAAGACCTCTATTCTGAAACCAATTTGAGTGAAACTATTAGATGACAATTTAAGGTAAAATTTAGTAAACTTGAAAGCTTGCCTATCTAATCCAATCTTCAAATAAATGTAGCCCCAAAGAATAAAATCTATATAGTATTTTGGTTCTATTCATTATATGTGACATTATAATGTGAATTTTTTTAGAACATTTCATGTATGACTCTTACATGTCTTACTATAAAAAAATTGCTCATTAATGGTCATATTTTGTATATACAAAACATGGATTAGTTCCCATCAAATTGTGATTGGATGTATGATAGTTATTTAGAGGAAGAGGTGCTTTGAAAGAACATTTGTAACGAGGGTTGAAGAGTTTATAAACAAATCTTTACAACGAGACATGAATCACAATGATGGGGAATTTGTTGTCTCTGTAATAAGTGCAATTGTACAAGGATTTTGGATGAAAGAGATGCAAAGGATAATCTTACATTTGAAAATTATAAATAAGAAGATCAAGCGGTTAAGGAGAAGACAAATTTCACTAATGAAAGTTATTTGGAATGAAGTCACTAGAGATGTTACATGGGAATTAGAAAAGATAATTAGAGAAAGTTATCTCCATCTGTTTTAATAACAAATTTCAATGACAAACTTTTTGTGAGTAGAGGAGAAATGTAACATTTAGAAATTTATGATGTAATATTTTTTCAGATACAATATCTCATAGAATTTCTAATGAATTTTCTATTGATGATAATAGAAGAAATAATCAAGAGTAGAAGCAAATGAGGAATAACACTTTCTTAATCTCCCCCTGAGATTTGAGAACTCTCATGAAACAAATAATAACATTCTCACAAAATGTAATGAAAACTAATAGGTTATTATGATTAAACACTTTGATGTATTTGATAAACATATTATCATTTTTGTTTTTATGATATAGATGGTCACAATTGACCGTCCAATGGTTTTTTTCGTGGACTAGACGGTTACTGTTTCAAGGTAAGTGTTTCATCAAAGGTAAAATTTTAAATTTACTATATGACTTATGCACAAATCATTCATTCATTTCTGATGATTGTGTTAAACATCTTGAATTGCCAATCTCTTTTCTAGATGCTAGTTTGATTGTTTTGACCCCCACAAGTGAATTTGTGACTACCAATCCAGTTTGTGTAAATTGTCCTCTGTTAATTGAAAACAAAAAATTTCTTGTAGATTTAATTTGTCCACCTATGTTATAATTAGATATAATCTTAGGTATGGATTGATTATTTTCCAACAAAGTGCTTATGAATTGTGTAAAAAAAGTAGTAATATTTACCAATATTGAGGATCCTTTGAAATTATCTATTAGTTTAGTAAGTGAGACTTTAAAGAGAAGATTATTGTCAATTAAATAAATTTACCATAAAGAAATATCCTTTCCCTATAATAGATTATTTGATGGATCAACTAAAAGGAGCCTTTCTGTTGTTTTCTAAGATATATTTGAGATTAGGATACCATTAGATAAGAGTAAAAGCAAAAGACAAAAAAAAAAAAAACATTCAGAACTAGGTATGACCATTATGAATATAATGTGATGCCTTTCGGTATAACTAATGCTCCAACAATATTCATGGATTATATGAATTGAATTTTTTGTTTACTTTTAGATCATTTTGTAATTGTTTTTATAGATGACATTATCATTTATTCTAAATGCTTTGAGGATCATCTTTAAACCGTTATTCAAATTTTGAGAGATAGAGAACTGTATGGTAACCTATTCAAGTGCAAATTTTGGTTAGAGAAGTTAAAATTTTTGGGACACGTGATTTTCGTAGAATGAGTGTCAATGGACCCAACCAAAGGACACGCAGTTTAGGAACCACTAAAGACAGTGACCAAAATTTGTAGTTTTCTAAGGTTGGCAGGATATTATAAAAGATTCATTAAAGGATTTTCTAGAATAATTACGCATTTAACTCAACTTGCTAAGAAAGGTCAAACTTTTGAATGGATAGAAAAATGCGAGAATAGTTTTCAAGAACTGAAGAAGAAATTAACCACTTCCCTTATATTAGCATTATCCGATCTTAATGGACACTTTGTAATATTTTGTGATGCTTCCAAAATGGGATTATGATGTGTTCTTATGCAAGATGAAGAGTGGTAGCATATGCTTCTAGGCAACAAAGACCGCAAGAGAAAAATTATTCAATCCATAATCTACAACTAGTTATCATTGTTTTTAAACTCAAAATATGACGATATTATTGTACCCATTACTGTTCATTGTATAACAAAAGTTGTTAAGATAATACAAGGAAAAGCTAAGAATATAAAAAAAATCAGTAATTGCTTTAAAGTCTAACTTTATAGTGCTAAAAGATTTATAAATAATACATACTCTATTTGTTTATTAAACACACTAATAGTTAGAAACACTTAAAAGTTTGTGAGAGAGTATTTTGCATGCACCATTTATGTAAGACATAAATGTTAACTTCATTAGAATTTTTTACATGCATAAAAATTTTATGTATAAATATTCTAAATCAAACCATTGCAATTTGTTTGTTGTAGCTGGTCTTATATCAATATCTCTTCATGAACAAATATGATTTTATGTTGAAAGTGTTATATAAAATACTATTTTTTCTATATTATTTGACAATAACATTATAAGCATATAAATTTTGATGGTGTGTATATTATGTCGGAATTATTCATAAAATGTGTTATTGGTAACTAGTAAACTTTAAATGTTCTCTCATCATTAAAAAATGTATTTATTTAGTATTGAAAACTTGTAGTTTTTATTTAAAATATGTCTTATATCTTCTTCCATGCTTTCAGTTGAATTTAAGCTTTTATACATGTTTTAGTTAGAGATTTTATCAGATTTTATTACGTGTTTAGTGTTTATTGTAAATCTTTTATAGAATATATATATATATATATATATATATATAGTTATTGCGATATGTTATAAGTTTTAATATCAATCTTAAGTATTTAAATTTAAATTAAATTAATTTTCTGTAAATAGATAGCATTTATTACATGTAATTGGTTAAGTTTGCATGAGGTGATGCTAAGTGTACAATTCTCCTTACTGAGAATTATACGAGATTCTGTTTAATAAATAATAAAATAAATATAAAAGTTAAAATAATAAAATGATTTCATTGTACAAATTAATATAATATAATACTAAAATTTACTTTGCAAAAAGTTTTCTCCGTCTCAGAAAAGTCACGAAAAGAAAAAGTGCAGGTCATATATACATGTATAGAAAAGGTGTGATATAATTAATAGATAACATTGTCTTTAAAACATATGTTGGATTTGAATTTGTAGACCTAAATATGTATATATTAAGAAAAATCATCCCTAAATAAATTTCAGTATTTTTAAAAGATTAATCTTTTTGAAAAAGTATACTATTCGCATTTAAAATCTAATGTCAAATATAAAGGGACACGATACCCAAATCGTTTTTGCAAAATGTTGTACTCTTTGTGCCTAATGCGTTTAGTCAAGGGAAATGATGTGTGGGATAAGTGAGGTAATTTATCTATTTCAAAAGCATTGCGAGTAAAAGGAAGACTAGCATATATTATCACTATATATTGTCTTCTCTCTCTGAGGTGATATATTATCTGTTATATAATTATGTTTAAGTTTAATTTCACCATTTTCATGATTACATCCATCATGTTTCTCAAGTTATTGCTTAGAAAATATGAAAATTGCGTGGTGGATTGGAACACAATTGGTATTATGATATATTATTATTATTATTATTATTATTATTATTATTATTATTATTAGATGAATATTTTAGCCATACTTTTATAATTAAATTCGAATTAATATCTAAATATCATATGAAAATTAAGGTGGGTAAAAAGACTATGAAGGTAGTTGTTATTTTAGTAATTTGAATTCAACAGCATTGATTAAGGAGATGTACACAAATATGTCAATTAGTGCATACTATTCCAAGAAGAATAACGGATTTAAAATCTAATTATATAGTTAAAAATTCTATTTCTTTTTATACTTTACATAAATTTGAAATCGGTCCTAATATGAAATTAGTTTGCTTAATTTTATTTAAATAACTCATTTTGAAACTGTATAAGGGTTATAAAAAGAAGTTTAATATAATATAAGACATTTTTCTAAAAAATATTGAATTCTTTATATACTGAATTTTTTAGAATGCGTCGTTTAATAATTATAACACAATTGGTTCATCTTAAATACATTAATTATATTTATTTTTTTTAATTAGATTGAGATTTAAATTAAAGCCTTATAATGGTATCGAAGATTAAAAAAGGTTAGACAAATATATGATAATTATGAACAAAAAATAATAAAGAATATGATAAGATAGAAAAAGATTTTTTATTGAATGTATATTTTTTTATTTATAATAGCTCACTTAATATAAAATTCTAAAAAATTAAATATAAAAATTATTTTAAATAAATATATTTAATATTTTATTGATATGAGATTTTTTTATATTTTTACTAATATTCTTTTTGATTCTATATTATTTGATTTGTTTTTATAATAATATTATTCTAACCTAGAGCAGTGAATTTGGATAGTATTTATAAGGGAGTGTGACTTTTTTTTTTTTTTAATAAAAGTTAAATCTTTTACGTTGATTCTTTATATAATCTTTATTGATGCATGATATCACTTTATTTTTAACTTAACATCTTTTACGTTGATTCTTTATATAATCTTTATTGATGCATGATATCACTTTATTTTTAACTTAACATCACATATGACAGTATATTTGAGATTTAATTTTAAAACTACGAATTACTTTTTTATGAAATAAATTTATCATATTTGATTGCATTTGAACATGAACAATATCTGGAAAAGGCAAATGTTCTCAAGTGGCAGAAATAGAGAAGATAAAGTGAATGATTCATATCTCTCTTAATGAAGAATTGAAAAGTCTAATGTTTATTCTTGGAAAAGAAAGTTGGGAAAGTTGGTTTGACCAAATTTTCATATTACTTAAATAAAGGAAAAATGACTCTTTTAGTTGGTTTAGAATCACTCAAGTTCTTTGTAATCATCTTGGGATTACTTAACAACCCAATAGATATTGGCAAGATCAGGAAATCTGCCAAAAGCCTAATCCCTACTCTGAAAAGGGCTCATAAAGAATAATGAACAAAGTAAAGTTCATAATAAAACTCTAACATCAATAATTTCAATATTTGTAGAGACCAATAGATAGTAGCGTCTACTTTCAAGAAATCCAAAAAACTATTTCTGTTATATTTTTTTATCTGGTAAGATAATCTGGATTAAATAAACATATTATTGTTAAATCATTTTGAATACTTTGTTAAATAAATATATACACTCCATTAAAAATAAATAATTCGTTCGAGAATTTTAATTAATCTTATTTTTTCTTAAGTACAAAACACATAATATTATGTTAAAATTTTATCTTTATTACTTGTTTGAACTCCCTGTCATATTCAATTCAATAAACAATTGAGAGCAATAGAAGCATTAAGAAAAATTGTATTTAAAGAGTCAAATTGAAGAACATTAATTACCTTGAACTCGTATCTTCTCAACTAATTTACGTGCTTGCCGAGTAAAATAGTAATAGAACCAAATACAATTACTATTTGTTAAAACTAAAAATATTTAATAACTAAGTATAATTAAATATAATTACGTTTTCTTATAATTACAATAAATTTAAAATAAATGAAGGAATAATGATATAGCGGTTATTAAGTTACAAGTCCCCTCATAAATGAACAATTTGCTCATTCTTTTCTGGCAAATAAGTTAATTAACTAATTCCACATAAAAAAAGGCAAAAATCACATTTCAATTCATGAAATATATTCTATCATTTAATTTATCTAGTTAAGTACTAATGACATAAGTTAAATAATAGATTGTACTTTGTTTAATTATATATGTAATTTTATTTTTAATATGATTTCGCTAAAATACTTTTATGGAAACAATAATTAGAATATGGGATTGTGTGATTAAATTTGGCACAATGTATAAGTTTTAATAATAATTAAAGATATAAATTAAGAGATATCTTATATATTTTTCACTATATATAATAGTAATATATGTTTGTAATATATAAAAAACATAATATTTATTTAATCAATTTATTTAAATATATAAATTGAATATATAATTTTGTTTATTTAAAAAAATGTGAACTATTTTAGATTATTAAAAATAGATTATATATATATATATATATATATATATATATATATATATATATATATATATATATATATATATATATATATTAATACGTAACATAATCCTTAAAATTTATGATGTTATATTTTTTTTCTTAAAACTAAAGAATACCAAAACAGGTTCCTGCTATTTTTCGAGTTTCATTTAAGTTTCTAAAATTATCTCTCTCTCTTTTTTTTTCTTTCTCTTGGTTCTTGAATATTTGTTATTGTCATTTAAATTTTTGAACTAGACCAAAATGAAAAGGATTAATTTTAGAAATATATATGATATTAAAACAATTATTTGAATTTTTCTTCGTTTCACATATCGATATGACAACGAGACACTAGGAATTAAATTGATAATTTTTTTTTACAATTTTATATATTAGAAGAGATGATAAATATAATATAATTATATTAAAATCGTATCTTGCCAGTTAATTTACGTGCTTGTGAGTAAAATTAGTAATATTATTAAACTTAATTAATTTTTCCTAAAATTAAAAATATTCACTCACTTAATATTTGTAAAAAAATATTAAACTACAATTATAAGAGAATAATGATAGTGGAGACTAAAGTACGGATTCCTGCCCCTTCACAAGTGAAACACGTTGCTCTTTCTTTTCGGCCAGGTAATGATGACAAATGAAAAATAAAAACTATAGATTCGATTTTTTTTTTTTGAACTTATCTGTGTTTCTAATAAATATTTATTCCTAAAATGGTATCTAAATTACTTTATTTTTTAAAAGTGTTATTTAAATATACTTAAGGACTAAAAGTTTATTTATTTTATTAAGGACCCAAAACAAAATCGGTATATATATATATATATGAGCCAAAAACATATTCAAGTCAATTTGAATGGATAAAAATGAGCTTGGATTAATAGACAAAAAATGCATTCATATATCTTAATTGGGCAAATGAATTGACCAAACCACCTATGATGAATTAGAGGCTGATACATGGTTTAACAATGAGTGCATGAATGAAAGTAGAATGATTGTTTATATGAAATTAAGAAAGCATAAGAACCATATACTTTGAGAACAATCCAACTCAAATGAACAAAGAAGGAAGGACCCTTTATTCTTCTTTGAGAACCAGCCACGAATTAACAAGGCTTCAAATCTACACAACCTTTCTTTAATTTGTTTTGCTTTTCAGAGTCCATGGATGAAAATTCTTCAGAACAAGATGTCATAAACCAGGGATCTATGCTCCCACATTTATGCCTGTTGTATAATAATTTTATTGCCTTTAAAGTAAAAACAATAATTAACAAATAATAATAATAATAATAATAATAATAATAATAATAATAATAATAATAATAATAATAATAATAATAATAATAATAATAATAATAATAATAATAATAATAATAATAAAGTAAAGAACATATGAAGATTGTCTTTCACTAATTGCTCAAACCAGAAAAGTAGAGATTACTTAAAGCCTTTATAAGCCAGCCCAAACAATCTAAAATCATTAATTATCAACTCTATGCATTAGAAACAATTTTGAAAAGATTCCAAGAACATAACACAAATAATCGAATAGAATTGAATTTTTTAAATAGTTCATTTTTATATATTATTAATGTAAAATTTTTCATTTCATTAACTAGTTACAAATACAGTATGTGGTTTCGATCTATTAGAAACAAAATTTTGAAAAGAAGCGTCATTTTATATATGCATAACACTTTACTATTTCTTTTTTCCAAAATGATTATTCAGTTTATGGTACGTCTATTTTCTTATATAAATGTCTACGTATATGTTCTAAAACCCACAATTGTGGAATAACAATTTTTAACTGATAATTTTTATTATAAAATATAATTTTAGTAAAAAAAGTTTGTATAACTGTTTCCATATTAAAAACCCATTTTTCTATATTTCCTATCATAATCTGTAGGTATAATAAGAGTGCCAATAAATCTACCTAACCAACAACATTAAGTGAAGTCATTTAACGGATATATTTAAAACTCACTATAACACTTGGAGACACATAATGTGAAACTTCTCAAACATACTAAATCATGAGTTTACTAAAATAGTCTATCATTTTTCCAATATCATGTCAAAAGGAAAATACCTTTATTGATTGTTATTTTTTTTTTATAAGTCTAAATTTTGGATCTCTTTAATCTTAACATATATAGATTGGGGTTTATAATGTATCTAAGTAGTGACTCAAGTACCAACATCATAATAGAAAACCTCAACAATATTGTTTAGGTAATTATGTCAATTTTAATAACAAATTTTATTAATTACTTTATTAAAAAAATGTATTTGTTAATAAATATAAATAATAAATGAACCTAGATTATGCAACACCCCCTCCTTTCTCTCTCACACTCTCTAAGCCACTCTCTCTTTCCCTCTCCCAAAGTCTCTCATTTCTCTTTAACTTTTCTCCTTCTATATCTCATTTATTTCAGAATTTGATCACATCTTGCAGTAGTTGTGGAGTCAAATATCATTTTTATTCGATCAAATTTTCAAACAAAATATGTTCATATTTACTCTAAATTTTTTTTTCTTTTTTCTGATTTGTTCATCAATCTTGATGGGGAATGTTGAGAAAAATGTTCATTTCAACTTGTTTTACCATATACTAAAATTTAGATATGTTTGAATAACTTACTCTAAATCTTAGATTTTGAAATAACATTATTACTTGGTTTTGAAAATTACATTAAAGACGAGCATTTCAAGTAAGGAAAACTAGCTTTAATATTTCAATAGTACCCTAGGCTAGAGGATCTAGATGTAGATGTGACATGGTCACCAGTCCAAATTTTTTTTGTAGGGATGATATTTGATGAAAATTGTTTAATTCTATGTTGTTTAAAAATGTAGGGATATTAGATTTGGAAAGTCTCTTATATAATTTTTTTTCTTTATGTTGAAAATGTTCATTTTAAGAATTAGGATAGCTTTTTATAATATAACTTCATATAGAGATCAATTACGAGGGTTATAAAAACAATATTTTAGAGAGTTATACACATGTTTAGTGCGGAAGTGTCAAGGTTACCTTCAAAGGTAGAAGTGAAAATTTCTTTAATCTGATGCTTAAGCAAGGTTGGTTTTAGTGGCACTTTATAAAATAATTGTAGCTGAATAATAAAACTGAAAAATAAATTGGAAATTAGATAAAAAATGATAATATGTCAAGTTGGATATGTTACCATAAGAAAGGTAAATGTTGATAATAAAAAAAAAGGAAAAGAGATATAGAGATCTAAACTAGAAATATAAACATCTGAACCGTCTAGGTGACTTTCCAATAAAAAATATCCTTTACTTGTCTTTTTTATTATTCTAGACATGTTTTACATATTAATTATAATGATATTGTTGTTTCACGTTTATTAGTTATAATGTTATTAGTGTATGAATAAGATATTTGTATCATTATATTTTTATGTAAATAAAAAGACTTTTTTGAAAAAATTGTATTTTAATTTTGTGTAATTTAACATAAAGTTATATTACAAGTGTGAATTCTAAACCAATATTTTAAGCATTTTAAAAAAAAAAATCTTCAAAAAGATAGGATAGAAAGATAATTTAATCAACGTTTAAGTTTTACACTGTAATACAGATTTTTTTTATTAAAAGTATATAATAAAAGATCATATGTTCATGCAATTTGAAAATTTTGGGGATCAATGGGGTACAAATTTGGCCTCTATGTTTTTTTCCTGCGAAAAACATAACGCGGTGCACTTTCTAAAGGTCGGAATTTAATTTCTTGGAAACAAAATTCTATTTTTTTTTTAACAAAATGCGTTTTATTGTTATTAATAAAGAGGAAGATAGATTTGGTTAGTTGGGATTCGAGATCTGACCTATTTATAAAAAAATTGTGTTATTCTTGTAAATAAAATAAATTGTGTGTTATTAATAAAGAGAAAGTTAGTATTATTAGAGAATTGAAATCTAACATTTGCACAATAATTCGTGTTGTTTTTGTAAATAAAATAAATTGTGTTATATGGGAAATTTTTAGTAGGTTTAATATTTTTTTTTAATTATACTTTATGATAATTTTTTTTCAATTAAATTATATTATCTTGAATATTTTTAATTTATTCTTTTAAAACAAGTTAGTTTAATACTTTTTGTTATATTTATGTGATGTTACGGCAATATATATGACATTCTTTGTGCCACTTTTATGAATAAATTAACTTTAAGTAATAATTTGTTACTTATATTACATGTCATTATAATTAATTTTAAAAAAACTTATATTAATTCATTTTAAGAAAGTAGAATTAATTGGAAGTACTTGAAATAATATAAAATATTAAAAAAATATATAAAAATAACTAAAAAAAATTCAAAGTCACACTCAAAACGTAAAAAAAAATAATATACATAAAAAATTATAAAAAAATAACTAAATGGCTAATAAGAAAAAACAAAGAAGAAAACACACTAAAAAAATTAAGATAATTCAATTATCAAGTGTCAATGAATTTTAATTTACGTCTATAAAATTTTTTTTACTATAAAACAAATATTACAAGTGAAGGTTTATTTCTTTGTGAATTCTTTCGTTCAACTAAGAATTTTTCATCATATATTTAAACTTACAACTATTAATTAAACAAACTCTTAATATAAAACTTAATTTATATAAAAGAAATATCATAATTAACTTCTATAAATCAGCCTAAATTAATTAAAAAAAATTAGGTGAATAATGTTTCATAACTGAGTTTGAGATATCAAGTAGATGAAAATAAAGAAAGTTATAATCTTATATCGAATAGATAGTATAATATCACATGTGATAACAAATATATGTATTCATAACGACAAATTGATTAATGAAGAAGATCTTTATCACTCCACAATCTTAAATTATCTATAAATTACAAATTTTAACTAAGATTTTATTTTAGAATATTAAATAAAAACTATTAAAGCTTTTTATTAAGATGTGTGCTAGTTGAAAAAAATATAACTTGTAATAGATTTTGGAAACTACTCATTAAAAAGAAAAAATAAATCATAAAAAGGAACTTAGCTGCGTGACAGTGGTGTGAATCAATGGATCCTCCAACCAAACATCTGCATCACCAACTAAGAACACTCGATTACTCAGCATATATTATTTCCAGTCTTGTGAATAATATTCCGCGAATAATTAACAGGTGTTCCCGAAGATTTCATTGTAATTAATTTAAGGATAAAAAATAAAATATATTTTCATGAGCTAACATAAATTGAGAATTTAGAAAAACTAAATCAAAGAATTTTTACATATAGTTTTAATTTAGAAAGAAAGTCATATATTTTTTTCCAATTTTTTATTGAAAAATCTCATGAAAAAAAATATTAAAAGTGTTATTGATAAAAAAAAAATATCAATGTATGTGTACGTATTTAAAAAAATTATCAAAATACAAATAAAATGAATATTCTTTTAAGGCGACAACTGTAAAAATAACATATTTTAAAGTAATTAAAAAAAAAACAGCTTTAATACAGTGGTGGCTTTCAATTCGGGGGCAAAGGTCAAATTCAGAAGTTAGTTCAATTAAATTAAGCAATTAAAAATTCTTTATTTGATACAGTTTTTTTTTTTATTATTTATTGAAGTTCTCCTTAAAATATTTTCAGCTTGTTAATTTGGCATTTAATAAATATTTTGCATATTGTAAAATGAGTAAAATAAAAGAAATCCTGAACATGAAATTTAAGGTTAATTATAATCCTCAGTATAAAATTACAATTTCCTAAATAAACAAAACATAAAATATTTTTATTATTATTTCTATCACTTTTTTATTTAAATTAATAACTTTTTAGAAAGTCTAATAAGTGGCAAAAATAAATAAAAGTCAATAAATTTGACAAAAAATAAATCAATTTATTTTACTTAAATAAGATCAAATTAAAATAAAATTAGAGAAATTATCTTTATAATTTTTATTTTTTTTTGTAATAGCAGAAAGGACCTCAAACCATGAATCTCCACCAACTTTGCCTTAAACTTTAATCATTAACCAGAAATTAAAAAGCATTTTTTCAGAAGGCCATAGTCAAGATGGGTATGATGAAAATGTTAGATCCCTTTCACTCACAGGAAAAATGTTCCCATCACTGGTCAATTCCAAAATTAAACAACATTTTAGAGGTCCTTAGCATCAGGGGAAAATTCATATTCCAATTTGATTATGTATATCATCAATTAGGAGGGATCATTACGTTACACCAATATGTAATCCTCTACCAATTTACTTACCCCACTAAAAAATTAACAAGTTTCTGGCTGACTCCTAACCGCACCAAAGAGTGATTACATGATATTCCTGATTCCATGTGTTACCCTTTAGCAAAAGTAATCCATAAAAAAAAAAAAAAATACCCCTCTGTTTCAAAACTGTAAAAGGTTTAACTTTTGAAAAAACCAAAAATGCCAAGTTGAAAAGATATTATTTTTGTTACCCGCAACATATAAAATAAAGTTATTTAAGAAAATATATGTTGGCATATGCTATTTATAACGTGTGAAAAAGTTTTACACTAAGCATTTTGTTGCAAGTTACAATGATGTAGGTGGTCAGGATTTGAACTAGGTACACACAAAAAAAATGGGGTTGAATTGATGATAGTGGATTACCAAAACTGTTCCACAAATGTTATTGACTAATGTAAAAGCATGTACCACAAAACTGTTCCTACATTTTGACTGTTATTGACTAATGTAAAAGCATGTACCACACAAGGTAGGGGGTGGTCTTGTCTGTTCATCATAAATGCATAAACTTTGAAGCAACTTATATAGCATCAACCACTTCACATAAACCTGAGACACATTTCATTTCACCACAAGAGCTAAAGTCAAAGAGGGTCATCTTTCTCTGCTCTAATTTTGCAACTCAGGCAAAATGGTCTCAGCTTCTTCTCCCCCTTCCAAGGAAATGGTACTATACTAGTTTAGTCAATCTTTTGTTATGTCAGTTTTTTTTCTTATTCTTGTTGCATGTTCTACACTTGTAGGAAGATAAATCAGATCAGAAATGGGTGGAGAATGGACCCTCTCGCAATGCCAAATGGTGGTACTCAACTTTTCACACTGTGACAGCCATGATTGGTGCTGGTGTTCTCAGCCTGCCCTATGCCATGGCATATCTAGGATGGTAAATGCAACTCATGGCTTGAAGTTTTGGACTTGCCACAAAGGTGGCAACTTGAGCAATATATATTATGTAACTGAGTTTCGTTTTTTTTTTCTTAACTTTGAAGGGTGCCAGGGACCTTGATTTTGTTGCTAACTTGGTGCCTGACCTTAAACTCAATGTGGCAAATGATCCAACTCCATGAGTGTGTTCCGGGAACCCGGTTTGATCGTTACATTGATCTTGGTAGACATGCTTTTGGGCCAAAGTTAGGACCGTGGATCGTGTTGCCCCAGCAACTGATTGTTCAAGTTGGGTGTGATATTGTTTATATGGTCACCGGAGGGAAGTGCCTGAAGAAGTTCATGGAGATTGCATGCACCAACTGCACTCAACTCAAGCAGTCTTACTGGATTGTCATTTTTGGTGGCATCCATTTCTTCTTGTCTCAGCTTCCCAATTTCAATTCTGTTGCAGGAGTTTCTTTGGCAGCTGCTGTGATGTCACTAAGGTACTTCTTGATTTTCACATGACTGGGGGAGTTTCCATCAGTGGCTTTAAATCAAAACCATTCTTTTGCATTATTGAACATTTATATGAGTAATATGAAATGGATGTTTGATGCAAGGATCACTTTTGGCCTTAATAAATTTGGGACCATTGGAAAAGCCACCCGTGTCTTTACTTTTCTGGCACTAGCTTTCTATCAAGATTACTATTATTCAATGTTTACCATTTTGGAGGGCTTGCTGAGCTGGCTTGGCATTTTGCACCAACCATGTAAGGAAGATTTCAGGGAAAAATATTGTTTGGATTCTTCCCAGGATTAGTTATCCCTGTGAAAACTGGAAAGCATAAAGACCTGACCCTGAAGCTCAGAATTTGATAAGAAGCCTAAATCTTTTGGAGAAAGATATCAGAAAATTTACCCTTTTGGTTATGCTTGTGAACAGGCGGAGTCACATGACTTTTAAAACTTTGCAGGGTCGGTTGACAGCATCGAACTTACAGAAAAGATGTTTGCTAGAACACATGGTTGGATTAGTTTAAATAAAATATAGTATATATACTATTTTGACACTCATTATTTTTGTGAATCCAGTGGCTTCTAATTAGGTTGTGTTGGGTTCTCCAACAATGTAAGAGACACTTTTAAGATTGGTTATTTTAACAATTAAGACTTAACTAGTTATTTTAACCAATAGGGTATGTTTCTTAATCAGAATTCTACTGTGAGAGGGTGGTTATTGCAGGAGAATTGTAGCATATTTGTTTTTAAAAGCAGTGGCTTACTCATTTGGTGCTTTGATTGCAGCTATTCAACAATAGCTTGGGTGGCATGTGTGGCACGAGGCCGTGTTGACAATGTTAGCTATGCATACAAGCAAACCAGTTCTACAGACTTAATGTTCCGAGTATTCAATGCACTTGGTCAAATTTCATTTGCATTTGCTGGCCATGCAGTGACCCTTGAAATTCAGGCCACAATTCCATCAACCCCTGAGAAGCCTTCAAAGATACCAATGTGGAGAGGTGCTATCGGTGCATATGTTGTGAATGCTATATGCTATTTCCCACTTGCACTAGTAGGATATTGGACCTTTGGAAGAGATGTTGAGGACAATGTGCTTATGGAATTTGACAAACCTGCGTGGCTCATAGCCTCAGCTAACTTGATGGTGTTCATTCATGTTGTTGGTAGCTACCAGGTACAAAACAAACACAACACAAGCATAAGCTTAAACTAATCTAGTATATTTATTACCTTATTAATGTCCAAACATTGGATTCCAGGTTTATGCTATGCCTGTTTTTGACTTGATCGAGAGGTTGATGGTCAAAAGATTCAACTTCCCTCCAGGATTATCTCTTAGACTTGTTGCTAGATCTGCTTTTGTTGGTGAGATTTTCTAAACCATCTACTTTTTGGTTTAAGAACATAGTTATCTTCCACCTAAACCAATTTTGCTCGAGCTGGGTAGCACAATTATGGATGAGAAAACTCTTCATCTTAGTTAGTATTAAACGTAACTCGGTACTCAGGACTCAAATTTGATATAGTTAAATAATCTCATATAAGATAATACCTATCCTAGGTATCGGTGATTTCGTATCGACTATGGATAAAGTCTTTTAATAATATATAAATGAGCGTGAATCTCACTTTATAGACTCGTTTTATAAGGTTGAATCAAACTTAAAAGTGCGCTTCTTTAGAGTAGGCGATTTTCAAAATCATTTATGTAGTAATAGCAGGCCATCCGCTATGGGACTATTCTTAAATTGCTAGGTATTCAAATGTGAGTCTAAGTTCCACATTAAGTAAAAATGAGTAAATTGAACAATCAATGGTGGCTCAAGGCTTTAGGAGGCCTAAAGCGAATAAAAAAATGAAGCCTTTTTTAAATTAATAAAATAATTATAATTATGATATTTTTATTTAAAATTTATTTTTTGAGCTTTTTGTGATATAAAATTATCTATTAAATTATCATAATTAATTTTATTTAAAAAATATTTTTTCAATAGACAATAAAGCTAATCCATTTAATCTTTGTTGACATTATTAATCTTAAATAAGATTTTATTAGTTTAAGTTCTGAAAAACTCCTTTCAGTTGAAGCAATTGATACTGAAATTGTTACATTATTCTATATGTTATATATGTATTTGAAAAAAAAGTTATTCTTTTTATATAATTAAGAATGTCAATTGGTTTATCATTTTCCAATCCTATAATCTCCTTTAAGATATTTAATTCTGAAAATAAATCTAAGCCATCAAGATCCAATAAATTATCATGTTTCAAATACTTTTTCAAGGTTTAAGCATTTTTCTTTCAAAAGTACACAACCCAATAACTTTAACTTTTTAATACTAAATAAAAAACCAAAAAACGAAAAATATCTTCATATGTTTTAAATTGTTCAAATCTATTTTGGAGTTTGGCAATTGCTTTATCTATATACAATATATAAAAAAAATAAAAATAATCAATTCTAAATACTCTTGAGGTGATTTAATAACTTCATTCTCAATATTTTTTTTACTACTTAGGCTCTACATCCATTTCAAAAGCAATTTCAAATAAATGCATTTTCAAATCCATTTTCTCTATATGTTTCAAAAAGTGAAAGAAGATCTTTTAATTGTTGAATGACCATATTAATACACATATCTTTTGATTGTAAATTTTTACTACCCGAGTTAACTGCAAATAATATATATCACACTGAACATAAATTATAAGTATATAAAATAAGTCTAAGTTAAAAAGATAAATCATGTTTGTCAAGACAATGATCTTGATCGTAGAGTCTCAGGTCTCCTATTATGTTATTATATTTATCTTTGGATCCTCTCCTTTGGTATGTCTTTCAATATAATTTGTAACTTCTAAATTCTCTTTCTTAAATCTACACAAATTATTTTAAGATTAATTAAACAATAATGAAAAATAAAAATAAAAAAATTAGGATCAATTGATCAATCTCATATTATTTTTACCTAATATTGATGTCCTCAAAAGAGCCAAAGTGAACACAAACTCTTCCTCAATCAATCTATTGCTCAAAGTCTCTAATTAAAGACATACGCATAAATGCATATTATATAATGATGAAATATGAAATGAAAGAAATTTTAAATTGAAAACAAGTTAAAATAATATTATGGAAGGAACAAAAGAGACATAGGAAGAAAAGAGATAAGTGAAGAAAGAAGGAAGTGGAAGAAGAGTGAGATAATGATAGGACATATCAAGAGAGATGATGTTAGAATATAGGAAAGAGATAAATTAGAAAGTTTTGATATGAGAGATTCCTTACTATTCAAATTTTCTTAGAGATAAATTAGAAAGTTTTGATACAAAGATTTTTTTTTCTTAAACTGTTCAATTTTTTTTAATATTATTAATTTATTATAAGAAAGTTTCAAGAATATTATTCATTAAATAGTATTTATAGTACCAATGTAAATTTAAAGCCATTAAATAATATAATTATAGCACTAATGTAAACTTAAAGTCAGTTAAAATATTTAAATTTTTAATTAAAATTTTGTTAGTATAATTTTAAAATTAAATATTATTAAATTTTTTTTGAGGCCTTGAGGTCTAAAGCATATTAAATTTTTTTTGGGCCTTCGTGGTTTTGAGGCCTAAAGCATATTAAATTTTTTGAGGCCTTTGAGACCTTGAGGCCTAAAGCGGTTGTTTTACTTGTTTGGGCCTTGAGCCACCCCTGTGAACAATATATAAAAAAAGAAAAGAAGACTCGTAAACCTACTGCCTTAAGGTTTTTGGTTGAAGGTAGTGTTATTCCCTTATGTGATTTGGCTCATTTTTCATTCTTATGAAATCTTCTCCTAGATTCTTCCAACATAAATATATCTCACACGAGTTTAGGAGTTTTGATACTTGATTTATAAAATCATTTATGGAGTCATAATTGATATTTATGTTAAATGTTACAGCCTTTACATTATTCGTTGGGGTCACATTCCCTTTCTTTGGTGATCTTCTTGGCTTCTTTGGTGGCTTTGGTTTTGCTCCTACTTCATACTTTGTAAGGCTCTCTTACCATCTAATTTCCTCGAGCTTATATCAAACTACCAAATTTACTAGAGTTAATTTAGAACATGGAAAATTAATATTGGTGTGTCTGTTTTTCAGCTTCCTAGCGTAATGTGGCTGATTATCAAGAAGCCAAAGAGATTCAGCATCAACTGGTTCATCAATTGGGTAATGATTAATTTATTTCAACATTTCTAAGACAGTGCAAAATTAGATTATTACAGTTCAGTGTAGTTTTCTTTTGGCATTGACCCTCAATTTTTTTGTGTTTCTCAGGGTTCAATATATATTGGAGTGTGCATTATGTTGGTATCTACCATTGGTGGCTTAAGGAATATTGTTGCTGATTCCTCTACATATAAGTTTTACACCTAAAATATTTTATAGCATTGAAAAAATATGTAAGCATAAGCACTTAATCTAGTTTATTAGACTTGAAGTTGGTGATTATCCAATTTATGGTGTCTGTGCTCCTTCAATTATCAGTTTATTTATTCTCTTATTGAGATGTTAACTTATTGATAGAACGGATAGATTTTAGTATAGAATTTACAATATCTGAATAAAGTGAATTAAGACTCGATGCGTGCAATATTTTTTTTTTTTTAGTTTAATTTCCTCACCAGTACCAAAGATGATACATGTGAATTTATCAAAAAGCTAGTGTATTTATGTATAAAAGTCACATGCCAATTAAATTATATTTTATTTTGTAACCTTTAGAAGAAAAATTAACAGCAGTGAATTAAGTCTTTCATTTGCAAATTGCATGACTTCGAAAATGCATATAAAAAAAAGGTAGTTTCCTCGTGTATAAGAACGATTTTCCTATCGCAAGTGTTTAACCAAGATGATGAATATTTTGTACAGTGAATAAATACTTTTCTATTTCCTGAATTAATAAAAAATTCATAATTTAATTTTAAAACGAATATTTTATTTATTCACAAATTTTGAAATATATATTTATTGCAGATTCAATTTTGCGAGTTGGTTAATAGTATTTTTTTTAATAGCCAACGATAAAATAAATAGAAAGGCACTCTTTAGAAATATTCAAACCCTTTGAAGATCTGGAACAAAAGACCTCGTAACGAGATTATAATTTAGAACAATAATAACACAAGACACGGAGCATTAACATATATAAGTAGCATAGGAATAGAAGGCCTGATACACTAGGGTGCACATAGACAAATAACAAAAATTTACAAACATCTCTGTACTAGCATACTAAGAAACCCCCAACGGAGCTAAGAGATTTGCATTCTCAGCACGAACATACCAGCTCTAAATTGCCTTTGTTGTAGTACGAATGCAACCTTGAATCAATCTCTTCAACCTGCTACTTGTTGTAGTTCACACTCTTCACCATAAAGACTTGCAAATAGCAAACTCCAATACGACTCTACTAATGATTCCAAACATACACACACCAACACTTGGCCATCGAATCCCCCTCCAAACACCTCTACAACAAGGAGTTATGACTAAGCCTAAGATTCAAGACACTTCCCTAAAAAATTGCCAATCCGAATAAGAAAAGGTTATTCTCTTGATCGTATGGTTAAACCATAACCAACATTTTAACTATGCTAAATTAAATATTTTTACTGGATCCGCTACCCCGTTATTGAAAACCACCTTATTCCTATGATTCCAAATCTCTAACATAATAGTTACTCACATCCCTTTTCATGCTCTATTAACTCCTTGACATTGTCCCAACAAATAAAAACTCTAAAAAATTATAGGAATAGATTTATGTCTAGCTGTGACATACCCAACTTACCTCTCACACATATCCTAAACTTCTCGGACTATCTTACATGTTCCCAATAGGTGTTGCCCAGTTTTTATACCTTCTAAACACAATGGACAACCTGCATTTGTAAGCTGCAATCCTTTTTTAAATAAGTTAACCCTTGTTGGAAGCCTGTCGAGTAATAGTATGTTTTTCATAAAATATTAAAATAACTTTATTTCATTATTAAAGAGACATTATAAGTATTTAAACCCTAAAGTAATTGGTTAAAACACACCTACTGCCACTTGTATAAATCAATACTTCGTAATTATTCTACTAATTAAATATTACAATTTAATTATATTATGTATTTAACCATCTTCATATGTTCCAAAGACTTCTTCTTGCACCTCCAGGTCTTCTTCAGTCACCTTTAAATTTAAAAAAAAAATTATCTTATTTGTAAAGACATTTTTACCTTTCTATACATTAAAGCAATATAACACTGGAAGAAGGAGGTGCGTGAAATGCAGTGAAGGTGGATAGTTGCGGCTATGTTCTCTAGTAGTAGGGGCTTTGAGCGGCGGCGTGTGTCATCGACGACGATGAAGCAGTAGTTGAGCAGCGACAAAGTATCGGTAGTGCAATGGTGGCAACGTAGATCGTTTGATTTTCATTGACAATGACTTCAGAAATGGACTGTTCTGAAACTGTCATCTGAATCCGGAGAATAGTTCCAAAACAGTCCATTCCGAAACTCATTGTCAACAAAAAATAATTCCAGAAAGGGTTGTTCCGGAACTGTTCTTCAGATTTGGACGACAGTTTCGGAGTAGCCTATTCTGAAATTATTTTTTTCATTGCCAATGAGTTCTGAAATGGGCTGTTCCGGAACTGTTCTCCAGAACTGGATGACAGTTTCGAAACAACTCATTCCGGAACTCATTGTCAAGGAAAATAAAAAACCTACAGAACACTCCCAAATTCCAGAAACCACCCAAATCAACCACAAAACATTGAATAAATCATCCTTACCTCAAATGGTTGATAAATATGTAGACAGCGGTGGTCGACGAAAGCAAACCGGCAGCCGCAATATCAAACGAAATTAGTGGAGGTGTGTTGGAGGTGACAACAATATACGAAGCAGTGGATGTGAGTTAAAAGATTATAACGAGGCTTTAACGTTCTATGGGACAATTTGGTTTGCACAATAATAATTCAAGAACACTTTAGACATCTTTTAAAAATTTAAAGGTGCCTCAACAACATTTGGAGGTGCAGAAAGATGGAGTCTGTTCGGAAATAGTTTATATATTTTGTGAAGAAGTTATTATAATATAAAATAATAACCATAAGATGAGCCCAATTTACCTTATTCATAACCGAACATTTTATATAATAACAATTGATTAGGATTATCAGCCAAAGTTAATTGATAATCTCATAATATCTGGGTTAAAAAATACCAAAGAATTAATTATTAATATATACTTTGTAACAAATATTCAGTTATATTATTTTATGTTTATACTACAAATTAAGATATGTCTGTGATTGTGATTGGGAGCAAAATCAAATTTCAATATTTAGTCTTATTTTTTCTTAAAGCGTTTCCAAATATATTTTCCTATTTAAATGTTTGCAAATATTTTTTCTCATTTAAATATTGGAAAGTCTTTGAAGTGAATGTGATCGGATGACCTTTTTTAGAGTTCTTCTCACAAAATGTACATCTTGACACAAAAGCATTATTTGGCCAATAATTTCTCCAAATATATCACAATCCTATTATCTTATCATTAGTAGAAAAAATAAATACTCTGATAGGATAAAATATTGATTAAAACATAATCGATATAAACAAAAATATGGTGACATTTTTGAAATTATATGAAAAGATATTACATCAGCTATTGATGAACCGATGTAATATATTCCATTCTACATTGATTGACACTTCTAGCCCATGTAGAAAAGACTGAAAAAAATGAAAAATAAAAATTTGATTTGGTGTTGAACCTATTACATCGGTTGTGAGCCTCAACCAATGTAATAGGTGTTAGATACACCGATATAAAAAGTGTCTATTACATCTGTTTTCGGTACAGTCGATGTAATATGCTCCAGTGCATGAAAAAATTTTAATTTTTGAGTAAGCGCACGCGGATTTTTTAACCTAATATTTTCATTGCTTTCATTATTTGAGTTTCTCTCGCGGCGCCGCTAAGTCTTTTTAACATTGCAAGTTTTTAAGATGTTATACACTTGATGTATGAGCCTTTCTCTGCCGTGAATGCTTGGTTCGACACCCCTTGCCGCTTCTCTTTGCAAAAGGTTAGCAATTTTGTAAAATTTATTAAAAATAGTTAGAAATTTATTTTTGACCCAAATTTTTTATCAACAACTTGATTTAGTGTATATTTGATGGTAGAATTCTTACATTGTATAGATTTATCATATATTTTGGGTTTCAAAAATTTAGGAAGAAGAAACGTCAAATGGTCATAACTTTTGATAGAAAACTCAGATTGAGACACTCAAAAAATGAAAGTTGCTATAAATGGAGCAATGAATTAGCTGGCTAACTCCTGAATGGAGTTGGGCCTTTGGAAATTCCAAAATTCCATTGTTTACTATTTTTGTTTTTAGTATTTTCTACATTTTTATTTCTATTTCACCTATTTACACTTGTCAAAAAAAATTGAAAATTTCTGTGGTGTTTCATTGTATGGATTAGAGCTTTTATCAAATAATTCTAGAAAATTTTAGATTTTTTTTTCTAAAATAGAGATATTACATCGGTTGCGAGTCATAACTGATGTAATAGAGTATATACTACATCGGTTATGGCTCCCTACCGATGTAATGGGATAGATATTACATCGGTTGAGAGCCACACCCGATGTAGTATCTCCCAAAATCCGACTTCCTAAAATCTAAATTGACTTCCTAACATCTGAACACCCAAAACTGAATTACTAAGGTCATCTTCCAAAATCCTAGTTCCTAAAATCCAAACGGACTTCCTACCATTTGAACACCCAAAACCAAAATGCTAAGGTCAACTCCCAAAATCTGACTTCCAAAAATCCAAACCGATCTCCTACCATCTGAACATACAAAATCGAATTGCTAAGGTCATCTTCCAAAATCTAACTTCCTAAAATCAGAACCGACTTCCTACCATGCGAACACCTAAATCCAAATTCATCTAAATATTCACATTATTTATTATTACTATTATTATTTTATAATATATATATATATATATATATATATATATATATATATATATATATATATAAATCTCCTAAATTTCATGGTCAATAAGTTTAATGTTTCTAAATCACTATTGTAACATTATGAAAATGTGAGTGTAATATATTATTATTATTAGTTGTGTTGTAATTTTCGTTTTAAAATTTAGGAGATTTATAAAATAGAAAAGAAAAGACAAAAATCTTTCATAAAAAAGGTATAATTTTAAAAAATACGAATCTAATTCTTAAAACTTTACTTGTTTTGGTTGTGGTAAAGATAAACATATCAGAATTGAATATTTAAATGTTTAAAACAAAGAAAAAGGTTTTGATAGGAAAAGTGAGAAGAATAGCAAAATAAGAAGGACATAGATAGCATGTCAGGACAATAATGAAACATCATCCAATATTTCATCAAAAGAAGATAAAGAAGCAAATTTATGCTTGATGGCTGGCTGTGAATCATCAATCACCAATGTAAGTTCTAACTTGTCTTTCAATAGAGAAAATTATAGTAAACTTTTACAAGCTTTCAAAGAAACTCATGAAGAAGCTAATGGGTTATCCTTTCCAATAATAGACAAAAGATTTGAACAATTTGTTGGAGAATAGAGTCACTACACTAGAAGAAGAATTCAATAATGTTAAAATGGATTTTAAAAATTTAGAAATTATATATCGAAACTCTTCTTATAGTTATGTTGAATCTAGAAAGCTAGTTAAAAATTGAAAAATTGTGAAGTTTTACAAAGCAAAATTCATTATCTTATTATAAAAAATTTATCCAAGTTTATATTAGGAAAAGCAATTTGAAAGTATGTTTTTGATAAAGTTAGAATTGGTTATAGACCTACTTTTCAAGGTAAAGTGAAATTGTTAAAACTTTTCTTCTCTTACAAAAAATCAAATGCTTCACTATTCATCACTTGTTCCTATTGTACGTGAAAAGGTCATAATGTTAAGAACTATAAAACCAAAAAGTTTGATGTTCCTAATAGCTTAGTCAAGTGGATGCCAAAAATTGTTGAAGAAAGAATTAACATTTGTGAACCCAAAATAATAAGGGTGTCATATCTTGCTACTTAAACTTGTTTTGCAGGTGCACTTCAAAGCCAAGAAGCACCTTCTTCAAAATTTGGCAATCTTGTGATGGAATCTGAGGGATATGTCACCTATAGTGATAACAATAAAAGAAGGATACATGGTCATGGTGATATAGTAGGTAATGCTTCTGTAATCATTCAAAATGTACTATATGTGGAGGGTTTAAAGTATAGTTTTGTGAGCATTAGTCAGATGTGCAACAAAAGGTCACAAGATCATTTTTGAACCAAATTTGTCATTGATTTATGAATCTGTAACTAATAAGGTTTTGTTGATTGGTAAAAGGGATAACAACGTATATGTGTTAGACATTAGTCATGCTACATCTAACCTTGAATGTTTGTTAACAAAAAAAATGGTAATTATTGGTTATGGCATAGAAGGATAACACATATTCATATGCATAATTTGAACAAGCTAACTGTAAAAAATTTAGTGGATGATCTTCCAAATCTGAAGTTTGAAAAGAACAAGGTGTGTGAAACATGTAAAAAAGGGAAACATTACAACTTGTCCTTGTTTTCCTTTTGGTTTTATAATTGCAAAAAGCTAACAATAGGTTATCTCATTGCTTCTACCATTTGATATGTTTTTTTTCATAAATTTTAAGTTTTCAAACACCTTTGAGTTGACTAAAATCCTATGATCTTTTTAAAGATTACATCACATCATATATATCTTCAAACTTAAGCGATTGTTTTTATAAAAACTTCTTCAATGAAACCATTATAACATTCATATGATATAGTTTAATGGTATAATTTAATGCTTTTATGAGAAACAAAAATAGAAGAAATTGTTATTGCTTTTAATCTAGCTATACGAGCAAAAGTTTTAGTCAAGTGCATCTATTCGTGCTTATTAAGTCCTGAACTAATAGCTTATTTTTATTTCTTACCATTTTTTATTATTTATTTAGCTTATTCTAATAGACTCATCTCATTTTAATTATGCTCTTATCTTCTTATTAAGAAACTAAGATCTAAACATAATTTATGGTGAACTAATTGAGACATTCTTTCATAATTACAATTTTATAAAACTTCTTCTATGTATTTTGACTCAATTTAAAATACATAGACATAAGTAATTTGGTTTCTGAAAGATAATTTAATCCTTGTTCTATAAATTTTGTGTTCAATTATTTACTCTTCAAGATGAAAAGTCATATATCTCTAGTCATTAATTTGTGGTTGTAACCGTAAACCATCATCTATTTATTGTAATTTATATTACTTACCATTGTCTAAATCTTTAATATGGATACGTTTACATCCATCTTCAAGATTTTAATTTTTTTTTTATTTTACAAAATATCACTAAATTTTACATTGATAATTTTTTTCTACTACCAAGGTTTTGTTATTATTTATCACTTTGAAATCAAACTTTCTAAGTTAATTAGGGTCATTGATAAAACATTTATACCGTAAAGAATCAAAATATGAAATGTTATGATTCATTCCTCTCTATAATTTAGAGTCTTATCCATCATAACTCTGGTTATAATTTTATATTATACATAACGCTTTCACAACCTAGAAGTATTTCGACAAATAATTTTCAAACCACATTATTCTAGTAATCTCTCATGGAATCCTATTTTTCCTTCAACTAGCATTTTATTGAGGTGTTTTTTATTAACATTAGATATCATAAAGTTGAAATCCACCTAATTGAAACAAAGTTTTTGATTCCCAAATTCTAATTTTTTCCGATAACAAAGTGCAAATCTTGTAATTTTTGTCTTGTCGGGAACGAGTGTGCCAAAGATCGCGTTTGATAGCCACGTGCCATTTTCTCGGTCCACCAATTTTCAATCCTAATTTTCCCCTTTTTTTTTTTTTTTTTTTTTTTTTTTTTTTTTTTCTTTTTTTTTTTTTTTTTTTTTTTTTTTCTTTCTTGCTCCGCTTCATTTATTTAGTGCAATGAGAAAAACAGCAAAACCCAAAGAAAAAGAAAAGAAGAAAATCAAAGAACTCAGACAAGGAAGAAGAGCAAAATGAAGAGTGCGATTTGTGGGAGAATTATCTCTCCCAACCATGTCTTCAAACCAGGTCCATCTCTCTTTCTTCTCTCTGATTTCTATTTCCTTGGCACTTCGATCCTGTGGTTTCTTCAACTTTCTGATGTGTATGATTTTCTTTCTTGCCAAAATATTCTTTTGAGTGTTCCCGAGTTTCTGGTGCTCAAGGAAATTGGGGTTTGGTTATTATTTTGTGGGATTTTCATTTCTTCTTGACCCTACAAAAAAAGATCAATTTTTTGTTTGTTGAATCTGTTTACTAGTGTGAATGTTTAAGTAATGGGAAGTAGTTATGAAGCTGGAATTCTTTCATAAAGGGATAAATCACAATCTTTGGGAATTGGGTTAGCGTAGTGTGATTGATTTCATACCTCATGTTCTTCCCTTGGTAGAATTACGGTTGTGCTGACTATTTCTAAGAATTTTGGTTGAACAGAGTAAACTTCTGTGCAAAACTGATTTTGACTCCTCTGATGCACTGAACGTGACCCTTGTGATTGTTTTAACTGTTGCACCTGCTAGAATGGAAAATATCATTGCTTCTCTTTATTCAGCCAGGTTATGAGTTATGAAGGATTAGTGACAATGTTATCCAGTAGGACTAGAGATTTGTCACCTGTTTTTGTCAATCGGAACTTGGAAGTAGAACATATCATTAGAAGATTGTAAACATCATTACTTAAATTTGAGTCTTGGATATGTGAGTTCAAAAGAGAAAGTGACATTGATCAAATAGTGGATTTTATAGGGATTGAATTCTTTGGAAATTATTTAATGTTATGAAACTAGCCCTGCTTATTCTACACTGGTGTTTGTATGTTTGGTTTCAGTTCTATGTTTGATCATTGTCTGCAGAGAAAAATAAGACACTAACTTTTAGCAGTAGTCTCCATGTACTACTTTCAATTACTAACAGCATTTTGTTTGTTAGTTTAAAAAGTTCTGTTTATCATGCAATAATCATGTTTTCCTTACCTAATTCATTCCTGTTGATCTTCACATCATTTTTAGGTGTGAAGTATAAAATAGTTACCAAAACATTGATCTTTTTATAAATTCCAATCTTATATGTTATTAGAGATAAATTGATTAATAGGAATTGTTAAATCTGCCTACAAGCTTGTTACCCCGTTGGCATCTGCCCAAGTCTTTTAAGCTTTTGGTGTGATGTTGAAGTCAGAACTTCAATTGTCCACCAGCCTGACTACCATTATTGTCTATCAAATACTTTCAGCTCATATGCAGTTAACTTATAAATTCTTAGATGCAGACAAAATTATTCTTTGGTACATTTTAGAAAATTTGAGAGAATAGTTGGAATAGTTAAAAGTTCATGGTGGGTACTCACATGCATAGTTTTAGGACTTAACGGGTGTATACCTGCACTTTTTTTCAGAGTCTTTGTTTTCATTCCTTTTGCTAAGTTCAATGCTTATGTTTAATGTGTCTCTCCCTCTCCCTGTGTATGGAAGATCATGTACTTTTTCTTATTCAAGCATATTTTGTGATGCCTTTAGAACTCTATGCCTAATAAATAATTAAGTCTGAAGAGCTTTTTATTTTCTTTCTGACCCATACTAAATCTCATCTGTTTCACTATCTACTTTGTGATTGAGATTTTTTAGCATCCATGAAACCGTGTTTTATCCTATGTATATGGTTGAGTGCTTCAACTGTACATATTGAAGATTTTCATTACAGGGGACACACCTTTATTTTGTAAAGGACCATACTCCAATCTTTCCGTGCCCGTGGCTGTTTTGGCAACAGGACCTGGTAAAGGAGGAGGGCTGCTGGAAAAGCCAGTTATTGAAAAAGTCACCCCTGGTCGTGAGTCTGAATTTGATTTGAAGTAAGCAGGAGTTTTGTCTAGCTATCTTCAAATTAAGATTTTCTAATTGGACAAATTTTGTTTTGGAACTTTGTTTTTCTGAAATGTGATAAGAAGGGAATTTTCATTTCAATGAGTGAAAATACGAATCATTTAATATTTGAAGTTATTTACCAATAAACAATGGGAAAGTGGAGATCATTTTTTCAAAGGGATCCTTTTTGTTAGTAATAAGGGATTCGTTTTTCAATTGAGTTATGTTGTCATTTTCATTAAAAGCTAGCCTATAACGGGTGAAAGATCTTGTGTAAGAACAATGGTAATAGATTTGCATCAAACTAATATTTTCCTCATTTACTTCAAAATAACGTCACTTTGAAATATAAATAGATGTTTATGCCTTAACCTGCTCCCTAACAAAACAGATGTTTCATTCAGGTCTTTTGCTGAATTTTCTGTGATATCTTGTATGGACATATAAGTATTTCTTTCTTTGCAGAATAAAATGTAAGAAAGAATATACTTGATTCTGGTTTTTCTAAGATGTGCAGGAAATCACGGAAAACAGCTCCACCATATCGTGTAATATTGCACAACGACAACTACAACAAAAGGGAATATGTTGTTCAAGTACTGATGAAGGTCATCCCTGGAATGACCCTTGATAATGCAGTTAATATCATGCAAGAAGCACACTACAATGGGTTGTCAGTGGTGATCATCTGTGCACAATCTGATGCTGAAGATCATTGCATGCAGCTAAGAGGCAATGGATTGCTGAGTTCGATTGAACCTGCAGATGGTGGCTGCTGATGAACAGTTTCACTTTAAAGTTCCCAGAGTTTTATGCTATTGAAAGGTGAGACGGAACTATTAGCAGGTGTACATAAGATCCCATCTTGAAGGCTTAGAGAAACCAGAAAAGAAAAAAGACATCTTGTGTAAAACTTGGCCTCATGACCGAACCTATGATTAAGACATGTGATAGTTGTGATTTTGAATAAAGATTTGCACAACATATGAAAACTAATACCTGATGAATGATTGGTGTATATGTGGAAAACATATTAATTTAGATACTCTAATGTTAGTTTTTGTTTAACACGGCCTTGTCATGTTACTTGCTAATAGTAGGATCTAAATATGCTATTTATAGGAATGAATCAAATAATTAAAAAACCTTGGTGATTTTTAAAATCATGGGTTTTAATCAATAGGACTATACTATTTTGCAACGTTAGGTTGTTTAACTATGAGTAATAATCATGCTACAAGTTGTACTCATAATTTTAATGATCAAACATAACCACAATTAATCTCGTTCTGCCCGGTCAAAGAAAATTAAATTGTTCTATTTTCTTACTAAAGAAACTATCATTTCTTTTGTAGTGGCTAGTAATGTAAATAAGGTCTGTTAGTTAAAGTTTGTCAAACATATTTGTTTAATTAAAAAAAAAATTAAGGTTGAATAGTTTATTTTGAAGAGCTAACCTCAAGCTTTTCTATGAAGACGTAGAACTACGTAAACTCACTCATCAATATGAATATTTCACCATAAGTAGTTGATGTGTTTGGAAGAATGCAAATCCTTCTAAACAAGTGAAAAGCTTGAGAATAGAACTTCTCCAAAGCCTAGTAAAGGAGTAACTATCGTATTAAATAATATTTAATGTTAATTAAAAGTGATTGTCCTTTAAATAATATTCAATATTAGTCAAGAGGGACTATTTTGTCTCTTAGTCAAAATCTAAATAATACTTATCTTAGAATAATAGTTTGTTTAATAAAATTCAATTTGTTGATTGAAAATTAGACCCAGTCTTTGTTAATAAACAAATCGATATAAAAATATAATGTAAATCCTTCTTATATCTTATCTTTTTATATAACATGTTATTTAATTGTAACTAATATCAGTAGAGATTTTCAAAAATAAGTTTTAAAAAGGGTTTTAGACATTTTATTTGTCAAACCTAAACTTGTGTCTAAACGTTTTCAATCATTGGATAAAAGTTTTATGATAGATTATCTCACAAGTAGAACTATACTATTTGATTGTACATCTTCAAATGATATCTTATAAAAATTTCGCATAGACACTTGAAATTAAGATTTTTTTGCAAGCAACAAAGAGATAAACATTCTCTACAAGTATAAATAAGTATTTATAGGTGTTTGACATGTACCATGAAATGCTTCAAACTATGTGTTTTATCGTCTGTCCAAACAAAAATTATATATATATAAGTAACAAGATAATAATAAGGGCTTATGTATTAGGAGAAGAGATAAGTATACTAATAAAAATTTGTGAGCAAATTAATGTTGAAAATATGACAAAATTGATTTAAGTCCACTTTCTTATCCTTTTACCATGTCAGCTCATCATTTACCATGTCATCATAACTTTTACAATTAAATAAATAAAACTAACAATTAGAATCTATTTAAATTCCAACTAAAAAATTCAAGTAGGACTAGAGGTAATGATTACAAAATCCACTATAAGGAGTAAGGGTTTGTTCTAAACATAAGATAAGTGAAAAAGAAGAAAAAAAAAAAAAGAGAAAAGTAAAAGAGGAAAAGGAACAAAAGGTTGATTTAGATTTACAAATATCCAAATAAGGGAAATGATATATATATATATATATATATATATATATATATATATAAAGGGAATGAGGTTAGGAATAGCTCACTGATATATATTTGAAAAAAAATTGCACTGAGGCATCCCTAACCTCATTCCCTTTAATTATTTTTATCTACAATATTTGTTATAAAATTAGCGGAAGACTGTGAATAAAATGACACTAAAATGTGGTTCAGCGTATAGCCTATTTTCATACATCAAACTCCATAATTGATATAAAAAATACAATGAAGATTACAAAAGAAGTTTATATACTTCTTACAATCCCAAACCCAAATACACCTCACAGATGTATACTCTCATAACTCAATAGCAACAAAAGAGAAGAAAAGAAAACAAACTTATCTAACAATGCTCGAGAGAATGTTATATATTTGAGATTGTATCTTTTGGAGAAGAGAGAAACAATTTATAGGGAACATTAGCAAATGTTAACCATTTAAGAAAGAGTGGAAAAACGTTTAATTTACTTTGCCTCCTGTTTCTAAGTATTCCTACTATTAAGGAAAATAATTCAATTCTAAGTCACAAACAACAATTTTCCACCTTGACTTGAATTCAAAACTAAAACTGCATGTGTTTCCTTTAAATGATATGAAAACCAATTATGTCCAAGCATTGTTGGAATTTAGAAATTGGAGTTGGCTTTGTAAACATATTTGCTGCATTATCAGAAGTACTAATCTTTTTCACAATAATATTACCTTGTGAAATGATCTCCCTTAGAAAATGATAGCGAACATTAATGTGCTTTGTCCTTTCATGATACATTTGACTTTTGCTCAAATGTATGACACTTTGACTATCACAGTACACAACTATGATATCTTGTTTCAATCCCAAGTTATCCACCAAAGATCGAAGCCATATAGCTTCCTTCACAGCTTCTGTTGCTGCCATGTATTCAACTTCAGTTGTGGATAGTGCAATAGTGGACTGTAAAGTTGCTTTCCAACTTATTGCACTTCCAGAAAGCATGAACACATATCCAATATGGGATCTTCTTTTACCAAATTCCCAGCATAGTTGGAATCAACATAACCAACAATAATGCTACATGTATTGTGGTTCTTATGAAATAACAAACCAATATCTTTAGTACCTTTTAAATATCAAAGTATCAATTTCACAGCTTGCCAATGCATCTTTCCAGGATTTCCAATGTACTTGCTGACAACGCTAACTGCTTATGAAATGTCTGGACGAGTACAAACCATAGCATACATTATGCTTCCGACTGCACTAGCATAAGGAACATGTGACATTTGATCCTCTTCTTCAGTAGACTGTGGTGAAAGTACAACTGCTAATTTGAAATGAGCTGCTAATGGAATACTCACAGGCTTCGCATTTTACATTCCAAACCATTGAAGTACTTTTTCAATATACTCTTTTTGTGTTAAGTATAATTTTCCAACACTCCTATCCCTATGAATTTCCATGCCCAAAATCTTCTTTGCTGCTCCCAAATTTTTCATTTCAAGTTCATTGTTGAGCAGTGTTTTGAGCTTGTTAATCTCAGATATACTCCTAGAGGCAATGAGCATATCATTAACATAAAGTAATAAATACACATATGTACCATCTAGTAACTTCTTATGGTACACACAACTATCATAATTACTTCTAGAGTAATTATGACCAATCATAAAAGAATCGAATCTTTTATACCATTGTTGCGGAGACTGTTTTAAGCCATATAACGACTTTTTCAAAAGACAAGCATGATCTTCCTTGCCTTCAACTACAAAACCTTCTGGTTGCTTCATATAAATTTGTTCTTCAAGATCACCATGTAGAAAAGTTGTCTTAACATCGAGCTGCTCAAGCTCTAACTCAAACAATGCAACTATGGTGAGCAACACTCGAATGGAGCTATGTTTCACAATAGGAGAGAACACTTCGTTGAAGTCTATTCCTTCCCTTTGGCTAAAACCTTTAGCCACTAAGCGTGCTTTGTAACGTGTTGCATTAACTCCAGGGGATCCATCTTTCTTCTTGAAGACCCATTTGCAACCAATGACCTTCTGACCTTTTGGTGGTTTCACTAACTCCCAAGTATGATTCTTATAAAGAGATTATAGTTCTTCATTCATAGCACCAATCCACTGAGAAGACTCATACTTTTGATAGCCTCACGATATCTTATAGGATCTTGTGTTTCAACATCTTCTACAACTGATAAAGCAAAAGAAAGTACATCAGCTTGAACATACATCTAGGGAGGTTTAATTTGCCTCCTTGTTCTGTCCCTTGCAAGATTATATTGTGTCAATGGAGCTTCATCTAGCTGATCAGCAGATTCTTGCATTTCTTTTTGAACAAGTTGCTGAGAAGTATCTTTATGTAATTTATGTGGATTGTTAACTTCGAACGCCACCTGCTTGTTGATATTATTCTCTTTTATTGCATCTCTAATCTCACTTGACGAGTGTAGCATGGTTGATTCATTGAACTTTACATCTCTACTAATTATGAATCTGGGTGGATGAAGATCAGTACACCATAATCTGTAACCTTTCACCCCTGATGCATATCCAAGAAATATACACTTTTGTGCCTTTTGCTCAAGCTTTCCATCACTAGTATGAGCATATGTAGGACAACCAAGTATTCTTAGATCAGAATAATCTGCGGGAGTACCAGACCATACCTCAACAGGCATTTTACACTCAATTGCAGTAGAAGGAGAACGATTCACTAAATAACAAGTCATATTAATCGCTTTTGTCCAAAAATCCTTTGATAAGTTAGCGGTAGATAACATACAACGAGCTGTCTTTAAAAGGGTTCTATTCATACGTTCTGCAACACCATTTTGTTGAGGTGTTTTCCGCATAGTACGATGCCTTACTATGCCTTCATTCTTGCAAAACTCATTGAATTGTCCTTCAAAAAACTCCAAACCATTATCTGTTCGAAGACGCTTGATTTTCTTGTTAGTTTGATTCTCTATGAGAGCATTCCATTTCTTAAAATTTGAAAAAACATCATTCTTATTTTTCAAAAAATAAACCCAGACTTTTCTTGAAAAATCATCGATAAAAGTGAATAGGTATCTAGCACCACCTTTTGATGGAACAGGCACAGGACCCCACAAATCAGAGTGAATGTAATCAACAATGCCCTTAGTCTTGTGAATAGCAGCGCTGAACTTGACTCTAGTCTGCTTCCCATAGACACAGTGTTCACAAAAGTCAAGTTTTCCAACTTTATTACCAAGCAAGCCACGCTTACTCAAAATAGTCATTCATGCTTCACTCGTATGCCTCAAATGCATATGCCACAAACGAGTAGTATCCAAGTCATGATCAAGAGAGGATGACACTACTGCAACACCAACTATTGTGCTACCTTGAAGTAAGTAGAGTCCGTTAACCAACTTTCCTTTGATCACAATAAGGGAACCTTTGCAAACTCTTAAAACTCCACCTTCAGTGCAATACTTGCACCCTTGGGAATCAAGAGTGCCCAAGGAAATAAGGTTCTTTTTCAAATCTGGTATGTGTCGTACATTTGTCAATGTTCTCACAACTCCATCATGCATCTTAATTCTGATGCTACCAATGCCAACAACCTTACAGGACATATTATTTCCCATAAGAACAACACCACCTTCGATTGGTTAATAAGTAGTAAACCAATCTCGATTTGGACACATGTGGTAGGAGCATCCAGAATCAATGATCCATACATCTCCAACTAAAGTCGTAGTTATAGAGAGAACGAGGTCATCACCTTCAGCAACAGTTGCTGCATTACCTATATCAACCTCTTTCTTTTCTTTCAATTTCAGACATTCTATTTTCCAATGCCCTTCTCTTTTACAATAATGACATTTACCTCTTCGATTTCTAGATTTCGATCTAGACTTGCCTTTAATATGACTACTCGATGCAACATCCCTTGTCCGCCCTCTTGCAAACAAGACAGCCGCAGGATCATTATGTCTACTATCGTGCTCCATCCATTCACGACTCAATAGTGCTGACTTTACTACATCTATAGTAAGACTTTCACGCCCATATATAAGTGTTTCCCTAAAGTTCTTGTAAGAGGGAGGAAGAGAACAAAGCAACATCATTGCTTGTTGCTCATCGAAGAACATCTCATCCATATTTTTTAAATCCATGACTAATGAAGTAAATTCAGAAATATATGTTCTGATGGAAGTACCTTCTTGCATGCGTAGCATGTATAATTTTTGTAAGGCTCCGAGACGATTGGCCACCATGTTCTTCATGTATAATGATTCTAATTTATTCAATAGTTCTAGTGTTGTTGTCTCTGATATGACCTCTTGCAATACATCATTAGTGATTGATAGTTGGATTGTAGAAAGAGCCTTTTGATCAATATCATTCCATTCTTGTTCCTCCATTCTTAAAGGTCTTTTTTCTTTCTCATCTAACGATGCCTTCAAATTTTGTTGTACAAGAACAACCATCAAGCGAACCTTCCATATTCCAAAGTTGATATGCCCATCAAACTGTTAAAGATCAAATTTTGTTGTTGCCATAATTTCTTTTTGTACAGCTAGCCTAGAACGCTACTAGCGCTCTGATACGAGTTTGTTATAAAATTAACGGAAGACTGTGAATAAAATGTCACTCAAATGTGGTTTAACGTATAGCCTACTTCCACACATCAAACTCTGTAATTGATATAAAAAATACAATGAATATTACAAAAGAAGTTTATATACTTTCTACAATCCCAAACCCAAATACACCTCACAGATGTATAGTCTCATAACTCAATAACAACAAAAGAGAAGAAAAGAAAACAAACTTCTCTAACAATGCTCGAGAGAATGTTATATATTTGAGATTGTATCTTTTGGAGAAGAGAGAAAAAAATTATAGGGAACGTTAACAAATGCTAACCATTTAAGAAAGAGTGGAAAAGCGTTTAATTTGCTTTGCCTCCGGTTTCTAAGTATTCCTACTATTAAGGAAAATAATTCAATTCTAAGTCACAAAAAACAATATTGATATTTACTACATTTTCACTGGTTTTATTGTTTATTATATGAGATTTTCTTATACTATTTTTGTTATATTGATTTTATGTCACATGAGCAAGATGTAAATAGTAAATTGGAGAACTCGTGGATGAGAATTTTATCCTTGAGGATTTAAGTGAGTGAATGTTATTATCTTGTATATTTGAAGTGGGTTATGAAGATGGTCATTTATTCTCCAAATATTTTCTAAAAGGAAAACATAATTCTAATTTATTTATTTATTTATTTCATACAATTTTCTTTATATAATATATATCTCATTTTCCTATTTTACTTTTGTATGTAAAAAATATGTATATAAGTAAAAATATCACAGAAATTGATGGATGCTCCAAACAAACTTAACTCATTTACAAATTTATGCATACTTTCGGGAACATAGTGGAATACAGATGTAGTAAACATTCAGTCACGTTTTGAGGAGTGGACTATTCAATATTAACCTTCACCTCAAATTTCGATGTTCATTTAGCACTAGATGGTCCCCTTGTGATTATGTTCTACATATCACTTGTTTTGCACATCAATTCTCTGACTAACTTGTTTCCTCCTCTTTAGAATATAATAGTATAGTTACTAGAGAGAAATATGGTAAACATATTATGCAAATATGTGTGAAATGTAAAAATAGTGATTGGTGTTGCAGAAAAATTGATGGAGTCATGTAGCGGAAGCAGTAAGATTCACTATTATCAAAAGAATATAGAAACATCCTAAACACAATCAATCAATCCAAAAACCAATATGTAGTCGAAAATAGAAGAATAAATCAACACCAATAATTAACATAAGAAAACCTCTCAATAGAGATAAAAAAAAAACTCATGGGACGGTAGATACTTCAATAATACCAAATCAAAGGTAAAATAAGTCTAAAAAAAATCACTAAGAGCATATCATTACAACTCTTCCTAATCTTCAAATGGTCACCAACAATAACCGAAAATATCAGCAAATTAAAATTTATCAAGGAAGAGTTCAAGAATCTTGTCACTGTTTACGAATTTTCTAGAAACAAACTATAGCTCCGATTTCAAATCTGACCATCCAAAACGACGTAATGTGAGAGAAAAATTTATGGTAAAAATTTCAGAGCAATTGGAGAAGATTTCCCCATTGGATTTTCGAAGCGACCGAGACTTACGGTAATAGGAACTCTTTGCGGACAACAACTCTTCACAAAAATCCTGACGCTTCTACAACCTCGAGTAGATAATCCCGCCGTGCAAATTGAAGAAAGATGAGTGAGGAATCATCAATAAAAATTACAACTTATTCAGACAAGATTTCACCATTGGATCTTCAAAACAACCAACACAAGTTGCAATAGGAAGTAGCCGCAAATTATGTTTGCCCTCTCTCTTTTCTTCAAAGCAGCTGCTCACATACTTCTCCACACACACCAGTGCTTTCACAATTTCACACCCTTCGGATTAGCCTTTTAACCTAATTATAATGTGGATGCATTATATTGGGTCTGTCATGTGTCATGGACACACAACAAATAATGGGTTTTGTTAGCACTAGGATTTGTTGAATATGATTTGATGAAATCAACACAAGAATAAAGTCTATAATGGATCCTAGCTTGCAACAAGAAGTGCGTGAAGACTCATAGAGCTTGATGGAGTGTTGGTCCTAGACTTAGGTTGTGTGTGTTTGTGAGTAGTGCCTTTAGTATAAAATCATATGTTACATAATTGATAATTCGAAGCAAGCTCCAAAATCAATTTGCTTAATCATATTTTCACTAGATTAAATAAGAACAAGTCAGATTTTGTTTATCTATTTCTGAAAGGGAATCAGTAAACTATTTTCAGAATCTAAACCTAATGAGTTTTTTTATCTAATTCAGAAAGGGAATCAGTAAACTGTTTTTAGAATCTGAACCTAATGAGTTTTTTGTTAAGTCAAAGAATAATTCAATTGATTGAATGATTGATTCAATTGATTGAAGTTTTAACGGTCAACTAATTAGTTTTCTTATATAATAACCATGCACGTGTTTTTCACATAACAACACACATAAATCATTCTTAGCGAATACAAGTTAAATTTTTCTAGAGAGAAAGCGTGCTTACATCCTATGATCATTTGGCAATTGATTTTCATCAAGAAAACTGATCTTGGAGCTTTACTATTGAATTAATCTTGTGTAACTTTGATCTTGGTCCAGAGCTAAGTGTTCTACTATGATCTTAATACACTCTATAATTTGTTGAGTAGAATCATTGTTGTATTCATTGTATTCTTGATCATTTCTTGTACTGAGATTGTGGTGTTATAAGTTGCATAATGTTGTAATTGTAACTGGTTTAGTGTAGAGGGTTCTGCATTAGTAAGGCACCTGTAGGGTTCAGTAGTGTGTGTACTGCGGGGAGCAGTGGTTGGTTGTTGGTGCAAGTGTTTTGCATTGTGTGAACTAATCTTGGTGATCTTGATTAGTGAAACTCTCTGCTAGTTGGAAAAGGGCTGGATGTAGCCCTTGAGGAAGGGTGAACCAGTATAAATTTTTGTGTTCTTGATCTTTCTTTCTCTCTTCTTGAATACTTATCTTTTCTGTTATCGCACACTCAATTAATTGTTTTTCGTGCTTAATTGATTGTTCTTTCTACTGTTATATCTTTCATACAATTGACTAGAACTAGTTTTGATTATATTGATGTGTTGATGCTTTTATGATATTACAGGTTGATTGATAAAATTTCTGAAAGAATATTTGCTTGATTCAAATTGTTGTTTCTTGATCTTAGTATTTTATTTGAACTGTTGTACTGAGTGATTGATTTGTTGTTAACTGTTATTACTATTTATCTACTAGATTGAATTCTCTTTAACAACACCTTTTGTAATCAATTGATTGCTTCCGCTTTTGTTTCTAATATTGTTTTGATCAACTGGATATTTGAATCTGTTCTGAAACATATTGATCTTTCCTAGGTAATTCTGGAATTCATTGATCAGTAAATTGATAAAGAATCTTTATTTGAATCTTTAACACTTTCTAGTATTTTGCGAAAAGTTTTTGAAAGTTTTTAATAGTTCAATTCACCCCTCTCTTGAACTCAACCTAAATCTATTTTCTACAAGTTTGGGCCTCACAAGGAGAGAAGCAACTCAACAAATCTCCCTTTCTCGATTATGTTGAGGCCCTCAAAAATCCGACAATAAAGCAACATGTTTCATTCTTTTCCTAGGCAATTTATTTGTCATCATATAATCATTGTTATTCTCAAAGTGCACCAAATCACCTATCTCTAACTTCCTTGAAGGTATGTGACTCTTGAAAGACACTCTATTTTGCTTCCCAACAAAGCAATGAGAACATTTCTGCAAATGTTCCTTCTTAACACCAAACAACACATTCTTTATGGCTAAAGCAGATACCCATTTTTCTCTCATATGACATAACCTCTTATGCCACAAGTTAGTTCCATCAACAAACTCAACTGCATGAACAAAATCTTTTACAATCTTAGCCTAAGTTATGTAAAGTGTAGAGTGCTTAGTACCTCTACCTACAACCATGAAACCCATAGTGAACTTCCAACTATCACCTGAAAATAAGTTGTTATAGTTTTCATTACACGACTTACCAACAGAAAGTAAGTTTAACCGGACATCAGGAACATGCTTCACATGCTTCAAAACTAACCTAAAGCCATTGGACATCTCCAAGCAAACTTATCCAAGACCAATGCACCGTGTTACACCTTCATGAGCCATTTTCACATTGCCAAAATCACCAAGAGTATAGGAAGTAAACAAATCTCTATTAGATGTGATATGAAAAGAAGTACCACTATCAATCACCCAACTAGTTGAGCTATCAACAAGATTCACAGATTCAAATTCATGAACTAAAAAAGAAGTTAACAGAAGTTGCATTGATCCTCTCTTCATCATCACTGTTATCTTTATCCTTGTCACTTTTATTTTTCAACTTCCAACAATATTTTTTTTATGTGTCCCTTCTTATGACAATAATGACACTCAACATCTTTGTACATGCCTTTAGATTTGCTCCTATTTTGATCTCTGTCTTTCAGAGCATAACTGTTGCTTCTCCCCCTATACTCAGAAACCAAAATAACTGACTGAGATTGTGTACCCAGTTATTTTCTTCTCATTTCTTCATTCAAAACACTATTCTTGGCAAGGTCCATAGAGATGACACCATCAGGAGCAAAATTGGACAATGAAGTTGTAAGAATTTTCCATGAATCTGGTAAGGAGCCAAGAAGAAATAGTCCTTGAATTTCTTTATCAAACTCGATACCCATAGCAGATAATTGATTCATAATTTCCTAGAAGTTGTTCAAGTTTATATGTCCCATAAGTATATTTCAAATCTAACAATTGCTTTATCAAAAACATCTTATTATTCCCAGTTTTTCTAGCATATAATTTTTCAAGTTTAATCCACAAAACCTAAGCATTTGTCTCCTCAATAATATGGTTCAACACATTATCATCAACCCACATTTTAATATATCCACATACCTTTCTATACAAGAGATTTCATCCTTCATCACTTATATTACTAGGTTTCTTATTACCAAAAATAGGTGGATGAAATTTTTTCACATAAAGCAAATCTTCCATTTTTGTCTTCCAAATATTATAATCGGAGTCATTCAGAGTAATCATTCTACTAGTGTTAGTTTCCATTGTTCACCAAACCACAAGTCCCAAACCGAGAAGCTATGATGCCACTTGATGGAGTTAGACAACAGAAGCAATAAGATTCACTATTATCATAACAATATGGAAACACCCTAAACGCAATCAATCAATCAAACAAAAACCAATATGTAGTCGAAAACAAAAGAATAAATCAACACTAATAATTAACATGGGAAAAACCTCTAAATAGAGATAAAAAAAAAATCATGGGACGATAAATACTCCAATAATACCAAAACAAAGGTATAATGAGTCTCACAAAAATCAATCACATAGCATATTAATAAAACTCTTCCTAATCCTTAAATAGTCACCAACAATAGCCCAAAATATCAACAAATTAAAATTAAACAAGGAAGAGTTCAAGAATCTCATCACCAGAAAAATTGTCACTGTTCACAAATTTTCTGGAAATAAAATAGAGCTTCAATTTTAACTCCGACCGTCAAAAATGATTTAATGTAAGTGATAAAACTCCAATAAAAATTTTTGAACAATTGGAAAAGATTTCACAGTTGGATTTCTAAACCAATCAAGATTGACGGTAAGAACTTTCTTAGGACATCAGCTCTTCACAAAAAATTCCTGACACTTCTACGGACATCCAATAGATAATCCTACTGTCTAAATTGAAGAAATATGAGTGAGGAATCTTCAGTAACAATTGCAGCTCGATCAGACTAGATTTAATCGTTGAATCTTCAAAACAACCAACACATATTGCTATAGGAAGTAGCTGCCAAGTTATGTTTGCCTCTCTCTCTTTTCTTTAAAGTATTTATGCACACACTTCTCCACACATACCAATGTTCTCACAGTTGCGCACACTTAAAATTAGTCTTTTATGCTAATAATAATATGAATGTATTATATTAGACCTATCATGTGTCATGGATACATAAAAAATAATGAATTTTGGCCTGGAGAAAACTAACCTATCAAATAATATGTAAATAAGTATGTAATATAACATTTGAAGATAGAATGTAATAAGAAAATATGTAATATGAGGTGGAATGAATGTTATCTTGCTAAGCGGTAGAAATGATTATTGTACCTATCCGGTAATAAGGTCAGATTCAACCGAATCTATCACGGTCTAGCCCACTATTAATTACCAGTCAACAATATTTATTCTGATCGATTCTGGTTACCCTAATTTATTCTAATTGATCTCAATAAGCTTCAGAATAGTAATTTGTGATTCTAAACGTACAAAATCATTATGGAGAAATATACCATCTTAAATGACAAGGTCCTATAAATATGACCTAGGTCTACAGGAAGTATCATCTATGATCTATCTCACTATTCTCTTACTCATATATTTCTAAACACCTTTTACACTCTTATTGACTTGCGCGTCGGAGAGTCTTCTGTAGGTAGACCCCCATTCGGTTCAACGTCTTCAACTCGGTTGCCGACAACACCACCGCGAACGATCTCCACTCGGGTCAGGTAAGAACATTTGGCGCCCACTGTGGGGCCTAGGTAAAACTTTTCCTACCCCTAGAAAACAACATTATTGTTTTAAAGAATTATCATAATCCCTCTATCTCCATTCTACATTATCAAATTATATTATTTTATTAATTTTATATGAGGGATATAAAGCATAATGAGTATTAACAAGCATGAAAATTTAGAATGGTGTATTATTAGCATTTTACATAAATATTTACCAATATTATATTACCATGCTTGGTAATCGGTTGGTCATGAATTTGAATTAGATATAATCTCTCTATTTACAAGGTGAAGTTGTATACAACAACTCTATTATACTTTCGCAAAGAAAAGATCCTCAAGTTGTATGTTAATTTTATATTCACACTAATCATATATTTTTGTGTGATTTAGATGAGCATGCAATTTATGATATGCATTAGACTAAGCAAATGCTTAACTCAAAAGCTTGGGAGCCAAACAAACATTCGCCCACTCAAAATCGAGTATAAAGATCAAGCAAGTGCTTAACTCGAAAAACGAACAAATGTTCACCCACTCAAAACCGAATATAAAGATCAAGCAAACGCTTAACTCGAGAAACAAACAAATGCTCGCCCACTCAAAACCGAGTATAAAGATCAAGCAAACGCTCAACTCGAGAGACAAACAAACGTTCTCCCATTCTCAAACCCGAGTCCTAAATCCATGTTCTACAAAGACTTGAAAACTCCAAATGGGGAATGCCTTATCCAAATGGAAGGTAGGTCGAGACGAGTTCACCTCAGTCATCAAAATGGTTCACCTGTTAGAATCACAAATAAATTTGGGGGGCTTATGTACGTGCTCGGTTATTAAGCCAGATTCAACCAAATCTATTACGACCCAGCCCACTATTAATTATCGGTCAATAAAATTTATTCTGATTGATTCTGATTACCCTATTGATTCTAATTGATCTCAATTACCTTAAGAATAGTAATTCGTGATTCTAAACGTACAAAATCATTATGGAAAAATATATGGTCTTTAATGACAAGGTCTTATAAATACGACCTAGGTCAACAGGGAATATTATTTATCTCATTATTCTCTTACTCATATACTCTTAAACACCTTCTTACACTCTTACTGACTACTTGAGCGTCAGAGAGTCTTCTGCAAGTAAACCCCCATTCGGTTCAATGCTATCAACTCAATTGCTATCAACACCACTGCGAACGACCTCCATCCGAGTCTGATAAGAACAAGTATCATTATAAATCGTGTAATTATATAGTTTTTTTAGAATTGTTTAAGCATATTTCTAATATTAATAATTCTCATATAAAGCACATTATAAAATTCATTAATTAGATGTTGTAATATAAAATGCATTAGACGCGTACTGAAATTGTAATGTATATCTTAAAATAAAATTCATCTTCAAATTACCTTATCCATTTTAATCTCTTAAATAACTATTGAATCTGAAATCTATAAATCTCTATAGTTGACACTCACATGATTTAGATGCAAATAGTTATAAATATTCACAATATCAAGATATAAATATGTTAAGAATAAAATAGAAATCAGAGTTGTTTTGTAATTGAAGATTTTAATAATACGAGACATAAAGACATAATATATATATATATATATATATATATATATATATTGTTGGACTACGTGCACACATATGTACAGTAAAGTACTCATGCACTACTAATATAGGATATACCAAAGAAAAATAAGATTGAATTTTCTCTTCTCATTATTTAGAATATACTTCATACATGTATTTAAACTATTTTCTATTTATAACTGTAATAACAGAGTAAATACAGTTATACTATATTTTGATTATTAGAACACTTCCCCCTTAATAAAAACATATGCAGATTTTAACCCCAAAAGATCTCTCAGCTTCTCAACTCTTAAATGTTTAAGAGATTCGGTGAAAACATCAACAACTTGATCTTCAGTGTTACAATACACCAGCTCCAACTTTCCTTTACTCACTTGGTCTCTGAGAAAATGAAATTTTGTTTCAATGTGCTTACTCTTGCCATGGAAAACTGGGCTCTTAGATAAGCTAATAGCAGATTTATTATCAACAAACAACCGCACCGGTTTCTTGTTGTGTTTTGGGAATAAAAGGAGATATGTATGAAGAGAAAATATTGTTATTGCCTTTTTTTATTTTAGCCATCAATATCTTACATTTATAATGCTTGCAGAAAAGAAAAATATCTAACTGAAATAACTCCTACAAATTAAAATCTTAACGTCTATGAAATAATTAAGAGTGAATATTCTAACAATTAAGAGCAAATATTCTAATTAAAGACATATTCAGAAACTGAAACAAATCAATGTGCAGTTTCAAAAGCAAATTCCCAACACTCCTCCTTGATTTTGGAACTATAAACTCCAATCTTCTTTCTTGTGAATTCAAACTTGCTGACTGGTAGTGGCTTGGTAAACAAATGATTTTAAGTTTTGCAGTATCCTGAAGTACTCTTCATATCTTCCAAAGAACCACCCCAATCAATATCAGAATACCCAACAAACTTTGCTTTATTTTTGTTAATTGAACCATCATATACAACAATTACCTTTCTATTTGGAGGTAGGTCAACAAGAGTGTTGTTCTTCTCAATCATATACAACTCCTCCTCCTCATCTTTTTTTCCACTTTAGGTGATTGAGAGCTTCCTCATGGTCAACAGGTTCAAGAACATCTATATTACATCTTTGATATATGTCAGAGAGGGATCTATTACCTCTCACAGGATGATCATCCACATTTTCATCAAAACCTTCTTGCTCAGTTATTTTTGGAACAACATCAAAGCCTTTAATCTCTTTCACAATCAATTCTTTAGAAACTTTAACATCATCACGAGAATCCAATCCATGATTTTCCACTACTGGCTTCCCATGATTTTCTACTGCAGGCTTCCTAGACTGCTTCCTTTTATGTCAAATCTGTCCCGAATTAACTGCAGAAGAGTAAGCAAGATCTGTTTGCAAGTTTACCGAGAAGATTTTGCCCTTCATCTTTATTGACATCAATTTAATGCCAGTTGTATCAAAGACTTCACAAGTTTTATCTTTGAACACAACAACATAGCCTTTCTCTAAAAGTTGTCCAACACTTAGCAAATTTTGATTAATTTCAGGGACATATAGAACATCAGAGATTATTTTTATACCTGAGCCAGCATTAATGGCAATATCACCTATGCCTTTGACCTCAATATAGTCTTCATTCCCAATTCTGACTTTCGAAGAGTGGGTTCTGTCCAGCTTTACAAACATGTCTTTATCATGTGTCATGTGATGAGTGCATCCACTATCAATCAATCATGTTTCATTAGTGATGTCACTAGCAAAGCAAGTCGCCACAAAAAGAAGGTCCTCCTCCTTGTCATCAGTCTCTTGAGCAATTTGCACCTCTTGTTGCTTTCTTTTGCATACCTTCTCCATATGACCCTTTTGATTGCAAGAACTACACACGACATCTGGTCTCCACCAACATTTCCAATGTGGATGATTAGTTTTCTTGCTGTGTTGACATGCCGAGTACTTCTCCTTCTCGTCATTTTCATCCTCATCACTTTTCTTCTCATTTTTCCAGCCTTTCTTCTTTGCTTTGTAACTCGACTGTGACCTTGCTAGAAAAACTCCTTCAGCAGTATTCGACTCTTCTCTCAACAACTCTTTTCTCAACAATCTTCTCTACTCTTGGATTTGCAGAGAGTTCATCAACTCAGTTAGTGAAATCATTGTGAGATCTCTTGAATCTTCAAGTAATGAGATTTTTGCTTCAAACCTTTCTGGAAGACTCACCAACACTTTTTCTACGATCCTTCTATCAGGTAAATATTCACGTAATAGTTGGATCTTGTTGACCGCTGCCAAAAGCCTATCAAAATATTCTTTGATGGTCTCAACCTCCTTAATTCTCAACATCTCAAATTCTCTTCTGAGATTGAGAACTTGCATCTGTAGAGTTCTTTCATTCCCTTGAAACGCCTCTTGGAGAGTGTTCCAAGCTTCTTTAGCTGTTTCACAAGACATAATTCTAGTGAATACAACATCAGAAACAGTAGAGTGAATACAGGTCTTGGCCTTCGCTCTTCTTATTACTTCATCATTGTAATTTCTGATTTGGGCTACAGTTGGATCTTCTTGTAGCGGTTGGATTTCAGACATCACAACATCCCACAAACCACTCGCTTCTAGGTAAGACTTCATTTTGACATACCATATTTGATAGTTTTCTCCGGAAAAAGCCGGAGGTGCTGCCATGAAGTTTCCGACCATGGGTGAAGTTTTTTTTTCTTAAAAAGTTTCTCACTGGTTTCCCTCTGTTGTTTTTTTTCTCCTCGTGGTCTCACACAGGTCCTAAGAACTAAGAGCTCTGATACCAATTGCTGTGTTTTGGGAATAGAAGGAGATACGTATGAAGAGAAAATATTGTTATTGCCTTTTTTTTTTAGCCATCAATAGCTTACATTTATAATGCTTGCAGAAAAGAAAAATATCTGACTGAAATAACTCCTACAAATTAAAATCTTAACGTCTATGAAATAATTAAGAGTGAATATATTAACAATTAAGAGCAAATATTCTAATTAAAGACATATTCAGAAACGGAAACAAATCAATGTGCAATTTCAAAAGCAAGTTCCCAACATTTCTTGTGCTCCAATTTCAGTTCCTCCAACAGTGTTTCCAACCATAAACACCGACACACAGCTTTGCTGCTATATATTCAGCTTTACATGAAGATAGTGCTACAACATTTTACTTTTTTGAACACCAAGAAATTGGTACATTCATGTACTTGAATAAGTAGCCAAAAGTGCTTTTCCTCTCCACTTTGTCTCTACACTAATCTGAATCAGACCAAGCCTCCAAAATAGCTCCATTTTTAACTTCATTTTGATATGTTTTTCTAGGAAAAAATAAGCCAAGATCAACTGTACCTTTTAGATATCTTAGGATATGCTTTGCTGCAGCCATATGAGGTAATATAGGATTGTTCATAAATCTACTGATTAAAACCACTCCATAACTAATGTTAGGCCTGTTGTTACAAAGATACCTGAGAGATCCAACAACTTGCTTAGGTTGCATCCACTGCCTTTTCATCCAGCTCTTTAGTCAATTTCAAATTCACCATGACTGGTATAGGTGTTGAATTATAGTCCATCATATTGAACTTCTTTAAGACTTCACATGCATACTTCTTCTGATGCATCAATATTCCGTGGAGAGTTTGTGAAAATTCTAGACCAAGGAAATAACTAAGAGTTCCATGATCAGTTATCTCAAATGTTATCTTCATTTCAGCCTTGAACTGCTCAATTTCACTCTGTGTATCTATCTCCTGTTACAATCAAATCGTCTATATAGAGACATACAATCAGCAAATTTTGATGTTTTTTTTTCCTTCACATGGACTCCAAACTCAACAGTGCACTTCACAAAACCTTGCTTTTCCAGAAAAGCGTCAATTAGTTTGTTCCAAGCCTGATGAGCTTGTTTAAGGCCATATAGAGCCTTTTTCAATCTGTAAACTTGTTCTTTTCCAAATTTTTCAAAACCTGGTGGTTGCAGTACATACACTTCTAAAGGGCCATTGAGGAGAGTTGACTTGACATCAAGCTGGCATATAGACCAGTTTTTCCAACTAGCAACAACAACAACTAATCTCACAGTTTCCAACCTTGCAACAGGGGCAAAAACATTTGTATAATCAATTCCCTATTTTTGAAGGAATCCTTTGGCAACCAAACTAGCTTTATGTTTAGCAATCATGCCATCAGGTCTATACTTCACAGTAAACACCCATTTCACATCAATAGGATGTTTATTTTTAAGAAGATCCACCAGCTTCCAAGTTCTATTTTTCTTAATAGCCTCCAATTCCTCCATCATAGCTTCCTTCCATTCTCTAATATCAATGGCTTGCTTCCAACTTACTGGTTCAGTATCAGCAAGAAAAGCCAGATGCACCAATTCTCCACTACTAGAAATAATACTATCACTGAACTGTTCATGATCCATAAGTCTAGTAGAAGGAAATCTGACTCAGATCTTTTAACAGCAGACACCTCAATGGTATTGTTTCTAGGAATTTTAACACTTTCTTCCAAAAAATAGGGAACATGAGTTTGAGTTTCATTTACCCAATTCCATGATCCTACTTCATCTACAATTACATCTCTATTGATGAGCACCTGTTGCTTCACTGGACTATACAATTTATAGGCACCAGTTGGATGATATCCAACTAATATAAGAGTTTCACTCTTATCATTCAGTTTTTTACTTTTCTCATCAAGAATATGTCTGTAACACACAGATCCAAATATCTTAAAATGATGCACCATTGGTTTATCTCCAGACCAGGCTTCCTCAGGAGTGACAAATTTTAGTCTCTTTGTAGGATATCTATTTAACACATACGTTGTAGTAGTCACTGCTTCACCCCAAAAACAATGAGGCAACCCTTTTCCTTTAAGCATGCATATGGTCATATTCAGCAGAGTTCTATTTCTTCTTTCAGCTAAACCATTATGATGAGGTGTATAGGGAGTTGTTACCTCATGTTCAATTCCCTTTACAACACAATATTCATGAAATTCTTTTGAATTAAACTCTCCAACACCATCAGTTTTGAGTATGGCCAGATTTTCTTAGTAAATTCATCAACAAAGGTTAAGAAATATTTATTACCTTCAAGAGATGAAACATCAAATGGTCCACACACATCTGAATGGACAACTCCTAGAGGCTTTTTAGTCCTTTGAGGTGCAGCAGTTTTGAACATTTTCCTGGGTTGCTTCCCTATCACACCACCTTCACAAAACATATGTGGACAGTGTATTGATGGCAATCCATATACCATTTTTTTACTGCTAAGCATATTTAGGCTTTTGAAAGTCAAATGCCTAAATCTGTAGTGCCATAACCAACTTTCTTCTTCAACATTAACAGCTGACATGCATTTAATTGCAGTAGCATTAAGGTTTATCCTGAAGGTTCTGTTCTTTGACAGAAGTGCTTTGAGTAACAGCCAATGCTTAGGATCATAAACCTCAATAAGATTTTGTTGCATAGTCATGGTGTAACCTTTTTCAAGTAGCTGCCCAAGACTTAATAAGTTATTCTTCATATAAAGAACATACAATACATCACGCATATAAGCCTTTTTTCCTTCCTTTCTTGTAATTAATATCTTGTTAATCCCTTCAACTAAGATAGTACTGTTATCAGCAAATCTCACACTACTCTTAACATTTGATCAAGATCTATCAATCAATCTCTATTTCCAATCATGTTATTAAAACATCTAGTATCAAGATACCAACAAGAACTGTCTTCATCACAATTTGTGGTTACCATAAATAAAACATGTTCTAAATCAGAACTTTCATCATCTTGCACCACGTGTGCTTCTTCATTCTTACCTTTCTTGTTTGTATTGTTGCCCTGTCAGCACTCATAAGAGTAATGGCCAAACCTGTCACAATTATAAAACTGCACCTTCCTTTTATCAAAATTCTTTCTTCCTCTGCCATGTTCCTGATTTCCTCCCCTACATATATGATTATCTTTTTGCTCAGTATTGTTGCCATCATTATCTTGATAGTTTGAATCTTTATTTCTTCCACCACCTCTACCCCCTCTTGATCTTTTACTTAGTCCACCACAACTTTTACTCTTGTTTTGGCTGGTTCTAGCTTGTAAGGCTTGTTCAATAATTTTTTTTCAGAATTCTTTCTCTCAAGTACTCACTGCTCATGTGCCTCCAAGGAATTTTGTAATTCTTCAACAATCATCTTAAGATTACTTGATTCTTCAATTGCAACCACAATATGATCGAATTGAGGGGTTAGTGTTCGAAGTACCTTTTCAACAATCTTGCAGTCTTCTACACTCTCATCACATGCCCACATTGAATTTAATAAAATTTGAAGTATGCTGAAATAATCTAAAATAATTTCTTGATCATTCATTGCAATCAGTTTATACTGCTTTCTAAGTGACTACAGTTTCACCTTCTTTATTTTTCCAAAATTGTCGTACACCTGCTTCAACTTATCCCACACCTGTTTGGATGTTACGATCTTTGAATTTTTCTAGAAATTGCTGCAAAAACACGCTAATGTAGCAACACCCTAGCCTTACAATCCAGTTTCTTGTCTTCATTGAAAACAACCTTTAACTCTTCTCCAGCATTATTGGTAAGTTCTTGAAACCCAATCTTGACAACCTCATCAACTTATTGAAAACCAAGAATTCCATCCATTTTAACACACAAATAATCATAATCTTTCCCATCAAATATGGACAAATTTTCCGATATACACTAGTAGAAAAAACACATTCCACAACAGGATATCACCACGGTTAAGAGGAAACCGCATTTATAAAAAATGCAGTGACATTTTTTAAATTAAATATATCGATAACACCACGGTTGTCTACATCAACCGCAGTTGTATTGTCCACAAGGCACACGCAGGAGATACTACCGTGGTTGGTGCCAGAACCACTGTGATAAGGCACAAAAATAATTTTTAAATCAATGGTGTAGGGAGATACCACCGAGGTTCTGGAAACAACCACGGTGGTAGGCACATAAATAAGTTTAAGATGCTACACACCTTAGGGTTTGTGGCATTCTCTGCGTTTGTGGTAATATTGAGTTATTAAATCTCTAGTCTGCTGAACCATTTGTTTTGAAGTGTGTTGTTTTCTTCTTTTCGTCCCTAGGGTTAGTTACGCAATTTGTTCATGCAGGTATTTTGGTCTGTTTGCTATAGTTTCTTCATATTCAAATCCAAGACGCGAAGGCTTTTGAGGTTCCCGAGGGAGTCGGGTATGGGGCCCACGAGATTGCAGCCGCTGAGCCAGAGCATTTCGAGGTTGGTAAGTTGTCAATGGAGGGAGAAATGGGCGAAGGGTGGAAGGGGTTGTAGGAGAGTTTGAGCATTTTGAGGGAGGTGCTGTTGAAGAGAGAAGGCGGAACGACGTCATCGAGCAGGTTGAATATGAGGGAGAGGGTTTGGAGGTTCTTGAAGGTTCCGAAGGAGGGGGGAACAAGGCTGGAGAAGTTGTTGCTGGTGAGGTTGAGGTAGCGAAGGCTAGGGAGGAGGGGGAGGGTGTAGGAGAGGGTTCCAGTAAGGAGGTTCTGGGAGAATTCGAGGTGGAGGAGAGGGGTGCAAAGGGATATTTGGAGAGGGAGGGTTTGGTTGATGGAGTTGTTGAAAAGGATGATAAAGTGAGGTTGAGGAGGCGGCAAAGGAAGGTGGCAGAGATATTCTCCTTTAATTTCCTTCCCTTGGTTTAAGGTCTTCAGTTACTTCCTTTCCCCTCCATTTCTGTTCATGCGTACTTAGAAATCCTGAGATGTTTAATACTTTAACTTGCTTTTTTTTTTTAATATCTTATGCTTCTTTCTTTCATTGCCACCTATATGCCATGAATTTGATGAGATAAGGTAACGCCACAAAGCTTTTTTTTTACTTTGTCCTCTTTTAGGGTTATTATTATTAGGAAGCTGGCAGATCTTGGCTACCACAGAAATGCCAAGAAGTGCAAAGAGAAGTTCGAGAACGTTTTCAAGTACCATAAGAGAACCAAAGAAGGGTGAAGTGGGAAATTAGAAGGCAAAACTTATCGCTTCTTTGATCAATTACAAGCTCTTAAAAACAACCTTGATATCCGTGGTATCCAATCCCCAACAAGAGTGTGTGGCAAGGGAAGAAGCGTGGAGAATGCAATAGATGCAAAGGATCAATAGGGAGAGGGAGATTTTGGCACAAGAGAGGTTCATTGTTGCGGCAAAGACGCTGCTGTTATGGCATTTTTGTATAAGATGGTCGAACACATCAACAAGAAAAAAATAATCTTGAGCCAGCATTGAATACCAACAACAACAAGAGTTTATCCATAAGCAACATTTACTATCACGGTTGTTGTTAACAACCGCGGTGGTATATCCAATACCACCACATAACACCGCTGTTTTTACTATAACCGCGATGTTATGTTCTTTTTTTTTTGCTATTTTTTGTTAGAATAAATAAATAAATTATTCCATAATGTGACTCATGTGAAATATTATTATGTTATGGGTCTGTATGTGATTTAATAAAACTAAGAGGACATTTTGGTAATTATGAGAAGTAATTTATTTAATAAATAACTGATAGGTAACCAATTTGATGGACAATTGGTTTTATAAAGAACAAAGGGTTTTGTCTCTGCAGTATGAGCGTTCTTCACAGTTAACCATCAATAACGTCTGTGGAGATTAAAGTGACTGAAAAAGATAGATTGGGTGAAAGGAGAATAAAGAGAAAAGATAAATTAAATAAAGAATATTTCTCATGGATCAAGGTAAGTCTCTCTTATTATTCTATATGTGAGAATCATAGATTCTAATGATCCTATGGAATGTTTATGATTGATTATTCCTATTTATGTTATAATTTCCATGTGGTATCAGAGCACATGGTTGATTGAATTTATGATTCTCCATTATGACTTTTCTCAATAAAAAAAACCCTAAATTCAAATTAGGGATTTATGATTGAATAGGTACATACTGATTTTCAATCCCATAATATGTTTCTCTCTTTTAACGTGTCGTGTGATTTGCAATGTCCATGATTTAAGGAATGTTATATAAATTTTGCATCCATCGCTCCACCAATTGCAAACTTACGTGAATTTTGGGCATAATTTTATTTTCCGCTCATTTATTTTTTGTTTTTTGTTCACGGCTGGAATTTGGTTTTCTACAAAATCACATAATGTGCATTAAATTTCAATTTGATGAACCTTTTTCGCGAATTTGGATTCTACCTTCACCCTTACATGATTTTTGGGAAATTAACGCATAGCCATTGAAATTTCTTATTTTCCACTCATTTTGTTCACGGTTGGCGCAAAATTGCATTAAAGTATTGATATATTATAATTAATGAAACTTATTTCAATTCGTGGACTCACTGGAAATTTCAAGTTTTGAATTCAATGTTAAGTGAAGGTGGAACAAATTACCTGAATGAATGAGCCATGAATGTAAATCAATTTGGTTGCACCTCCATTAATTATGATAAATAGCTACTGCCCACTGTCGTATGATGCCTGTGTGATTTAGGATTTTGAAAGTGGACATAATGATGTTTCTTTAATAATGATTTTCCGCTGCATTAATGATAATTAATTATGAATTGATTGATTTGTTGAAATTAATTTTATGATAGATTTGTAATCAACATCAAATCTTTATGTTTTGATTAATTTCAAATTAATGATAAGTTTATTGGAATTAATTGTATGATAGATTTGTAATCACCAAAGTGGTCAAATCTTTATGTTTTATTTTAATTCCAAATTAATGATAGTTTTATTTAAATTACCCATAGAATGGATGCTAAATTATAAATAATTGATGTATGGGTTAATTGAAGTTCATTATTATAAGACATTAATAGATCGCCCAAACGTTGATTAGTTGTTCTTATAATTAATGGACAATTGTTGGTAGTAAGTATGCATTATTAGTTTTATTTATATATCCAAAGATAATAAGTTTTTCTAATTAGTGCATATGTCTTACCAAATAATGTTAATATTATAACATCATTATGTTTTGTGTATTGATGTATCACCCAAAGGAGAACATTAGTATGCATATAATGTCTATTTGTTGATTGGAATTTGTTTAATGTATGACTCAAAGTATTAATGTTAAGTATGTGTTATTGCAGTATTTGTTCCTTTGTCTTTACATTCGCAAGCTATGTCTGTTCCAGTATTCAATGGGTTGAATTTCTCTGATTGGAGTGAACAAGTCCAATTTCACTTAGGTATGTTGGATCTTGATATGGTTTTTCATGTTGAGAAACTGCTGCTATTACTAATGCAAGCAGCACTGAAGAGAAAACCCATTATAAAGTCTGGGAAAGGTCAAACAGACTTAGTCTGATGTTTATACAAATGAGTATAGCAAATAACATCAAGTCAGCTCTTCCCAAAACTGAAAGTGCAATAGAATTTATGAAATTTTTAGAAGAGCGCTCCCAAACTGTTGATAAGTCTCTTGTTGGGACATTAATAAGTACTTTAACCACCATGAAATTTAAGATGACAATTATTGCAGCGAGACTTAAGTCTTTCGGAATGGCAGTAGATGAAAGTTTTCTTGTGCAGTTCATTTTGAACTCATTGTCGTCTAAGTATGGTCCTTTTCAGATGAACTATAATACCATGAAAGATAAATGGAATGTGCATGGATTGCACAGTATGTTAGTTCAAGAGGAGACCAGACTTAAGAATCATGGAAACCACTCTGTTCATTATGTGAATAATCAGGGAGCTGGAAAGAAAGCTTATAAGAAACATGGAAAGTGTAAAGGACCATTAAAGACTACAGAGTCCTCTACAAAAATCCAGAAGAAAAATGACAAATGTCATTTCTGTAAGAAGCAAGGACATTTCTAGAAAGTTTGCTTAAAGCGTAAAGTTTGATTTGAAAAGAAAGGTGAGTATTATACTCATGTATGTTTTGAATCAAATTTAACTGAAGTTCCCCATAATACTTGGTGGATTGATTCTGGATGTACGACTCATGTTTCTAATATGATGCAGGGATTCCTTACAACCTGGACCATAAAACCAAATGAAAA